>ENA-UONT01000202-UONT01000202.1-human-gut-metagenome-genome-assembly--contig:-CS20-NODE-202-length-85480-cov-15.444835_pt1 | contig 85480 bp, 83 predicted proteins | sample MGYA00242459_ERZ724006 | MGnify/ENA metagenome assembly ERZ724006
CTTAAAATGTGCTGTTCCCGCTTGATCTCGTGCTGCGTTCTTTGACAGACTGAAAAAAGTCTCAGGAAAGCTAAGCTTTCCTGAGACTTTTTTAGGTTTATGCCGCTTTTTCGACGGTGTCGAGATCGGTCATGTCATACAGCGCGGTCTGGCTGCCGGCAAAGCGGTAATACGCTGCGAGAGCATAATAGCCCTGAGCCGTCGCGGTCGGGTCGAGCTTGCCGTCAGAGACGTGGCGGAAGCCGCCGCCGTCGACATAGAAGCCGCACAGAGAATCCAGCACGCTCGCGCCGTTTTTGACAAAGCGGGCGTCGTTATCCGGATCGATGCCGAGAGCGGTCAGTGCGGTGATGACCTGAGCGGCAGACTCGCTGTTGACGCTGCCGTAGCTGTCATAACCGCCGGTGGTATTCTGGAGCTTCGACAGGCAGGTCACGGCTTTATCGGCTGCTTCCTTGACCTTTGCGTCGTTCTTATAATACGCGGCGAGAGCCTGAAGCGCCATTGCAGTCATATCCGGTTCGGCCTTGTCGCCGGAGTATGCCCAGCCGCCGTCCTTGAGCTGCTTGTCGAGAATGTACTTCACAAGCCCCTCACGGCTCGTCTGCTCGACGTTCTTATCAGCAGAGGGGATATCATAACCGCGGCAGTCAAAGGCGAGCAGGGCATAGATCGCACCGCTCAGCCCCTGCTGCGTGACATAGTCCATGTCGCTCAGTGCTTTCAGCAGGTCATGCCCGCCGACATCGGTCACGTCCTTGTCCAGCGCGCTGAGCACGAGGACGAGCTTTGCGTTATCGGTGGCGCGCTTTTCATCGAGGCGGCCATTCTCATCGATGTTCTCGGAGACGTATTTTTCGATAGCCTTATAGTAGTCATCGAAGACCTTGCGGCCGCTGCGCGCGAGGCCGAGGATGTACCACTCGCTGCCGAAGGCGTTCAGCTCATCGCCGGGGAGCTTCTCGATATAGTCGCCGGTCGTCTTATAGATATCGCCGAGCTCCTTTGCGGATTTCTTGAGGATATCGGCATAAGCCTTCTCAGCCGCGAGCAGGGTACCGTAGTTCGTCACCTGCTTCTTCTCTTCATCCGTCAGGCTGTCATAGGCCTTGCGCGCGGCGGCAATATCGTCCCCGCTGCGCTTTGTGACGGTGCCGATGGCGTCGATGAGGTCAATGACATCGTCCGGGGTATATTCTCCACTGTGGCCGAGCTTGGTGTAGTCATCGGTATAGAACATCTCGATGCTGTCGCCGTCGGAGACGAAGTACTGATTCATCGTGACGCTCGCGATGCTGCCGTTGACGGAGTACATCCAACCGGAATTGGGGCCGCGGTCCTTTTCCTTGAGAGTCCCGTTCGGGCCGGAGATGGCGCTGATATATGTGCTGCCGGAGGCGGAGTAGCCGTGGCTTGCAAGAGCCTTATGCAGCACGTCGAGCGCGCTGGTGCCCTCGGGGAGCTTATCGAGTTTGCAGGAGAACCACTCGCTGCCGTTATCGCTGAGGGTGAAGTACACCGCGTAAAGATCCTCGATGGGCTTGTCGCTCGTAGGATCGGTGCCGGTCACCTGGAGCTGCACGGAGACAGGCTGGTTCACGAGCTGGCTCAGGCGCTTATCGTCCGGGTATTTCTTCGCAAGCTCCGCGAAGCGCTCGCTAGAGAGCCAGCTCGTTATAGTGACGAGCTTATGCTCCTTATCACGCGTGACGAGAAGATTCTCATGCGTGATGACCTTGGGGTTGCTGGACTTGAAAAGCCGCCACTGCTCCGCGGCCTGCCAGCCGTCCATCTCGCTCGGGGCGATGCCCTTGCCGGTCACGTCCTTGTAGTTATAGACCCAGACGAGCTCGCCGTCATCATTGAGGTAGGCCTCCTGGAAAGTGTGCAGATCGGTCTGAATATCGTCGGGGCTGGTGTTGGCGTTTCTGATGCCGTCAAAGTAGTGTGCCTTGACAAGCTCCATCAGCTCAAGCTCGCGGTCGATCTCCTCATTTACGAGGGGCTGCACTGTCAGCTCAATATCGCGGGAGGCAAGTTTGCCGGTGGCCTTTTCGGTTATCGTGACGGTCACGGTGACCTTGACGGGCTCCTCGCCGGGCATCGGGCGCAGGACCTCGACGCGCGCGGCGTTGTTCACATCAAAGGTCTTGATGACGTCGGGGTTGCTGCTCTTGATGGTGACGGGGTAATACTTACCGTCGATCTTGAAATCGCGCGTTGTGGGGAAATTTATACCGCTGGAGGTGACGTTTGCGGGGTCGATCCTATCGCCGGTCACGTCGTCGGTCAGGCCGGGATCCTTGAGACCTGCGTCAAGCTTCGCCTGAAGCAGCTCGGTTATATCCTGCGCGTCGGGGTCGCCCTTGACGCAGACGGTGAATTCCTTCGTCACGGCAACGCCGTCGACGCTGCTGCAGACGAGCGCTGCGGTGAGCGTGACATCCTGATCGAGCTTGCCGGGGATGACAGTGGTGTTATACGGGGAGTAGTACGGATAGTAAGGCGCGGAGCCGATTTTTATGACGGAGCTGTCCGCGGAGGTCCACGTCACGGTGCACCACGTGTCGAGCGTTGAATAGCTATAGCCGTCGTCGGGAGTCTTGCCCTCTTTGAAGGGGTACTTCGTCAGTTCAAGGCTGTCCGTCACCTCTGCGGGCACGGTGACCCGGCCGGCGGCGAGCTCGAGAGCTGCCCTGACCTTGTCAGTGTTCCAGGGGATCGTGGCGCGCAGGTCTTTTTCCGTGCTCTGCCCGTTCAGGCTGAGCACGACAGTGAAATTCGCGTATCCGGGGCCGCCGGACATGCTGTCGCTGAAATAATAATCTATCGTGCCGTCGGCAGCGATGGCAGATTTTTTGTCACCGCTCTGTACGGCTTCTTTCATCGCAAGCTCAACATCGCTTTCACCAATCAGCGCTTTGAGCATATCGAGGATGTTGGTGTCCGTGCCGTATTTGGGACGGAGATTGGACGGAAGCGCAGCTGCCGCTTTGTTCAGCGCGGCTTCGGTATCCGCTGCCTCGGCGGAGTAGACGGTGAGCTTGTAGTTACGGGTCTTGACAGCGCCGTCTTTGGTGACTGCTGCGGTGATGGTCAGCTCCTGTGTCCCGGTGTCCGGCAGGGCGACGATGCTTCCGCCGGAGAAGAGCGCGCTGTCGCTTGAATACGAGGCTGTCCAACCGTCGCCGGACTCGGGGAGAGCCAGAGAACCGGTTGCTCTGATGCAGCCGTCGGCGGGCAGGGCGGATTTGATGGCCTTGAAAGCGACGCTGAAGTCGTCCTCTTTCCAGACGGCATAGAGGCAGAAGCTCTCACCGTCTTCGCTGCCGTCCCAATAGTCATCAACGAATTCGCGGTTGAGTATACTGCCGGTCTTATACTTGACGGTGCTGCCGTAGCTGTTTTCACTCCAACCAACGAAGTCATAATCCTCACGCGAGTAGCCGCACTCCGGGATGATATAATCCACGCCGAAGTCGACAGGGACTTCTGCCATGGAGCCGGTCACGCTGCTCTTATCCGAGTACTTGATGCTGAACTTTACGATGTACTGGTAATTTCTCCACCCGGCGTAGAGCGTGATCTCGTCAAGGCCGCTGAAATCCGTGGAAGCGGTTACTTTATCTGTGAGCGCTTCATCGGTATACCAGCTGTCGAAAGCTTTGTTCGACGGATAATAGTAACTGCTGAGATAAGGCAGGGAACTGTAGACCTTGTCAGGAGTGACAGTCTTGTCGTTGATGCTGGTCTTATATCCGTTCCCTACGAAGTGGACGGTGATACCCTTTTCCCAATGGGCATACATGGTGAAGCTGCCGTCATCCGCTTCCGTGAACTTGTAGGAATAGCTTATCTTGCTGCCGCCCTCGGCTGCATCATACCAGCCGAGGAATATATAGCCGGTGCGGGCGGGATCTTTAAGCTCACTGTACTTAGAGCCGGTATCGGTATACACATAGTTGTAATTGCTGCCCACGGCACAGACGCGCTCTTCGGTCAGGTCGTCATAGTTATAGTCGAGAGTGATATGTACGGGCACGGCGGCGTATACCGCTATGCCGTCATCTTCGGCGGACAACACTGCCGGTTCCTCCGAGGGCGCGGGGCTCTCGGTGGGTTCGGGCGAAACTGTGGCCTCAGGTACAGCCGTGTTTTCCGGTTCCGCAGTGACTTCGGGCACCTCGGTGACCTCCGGTTCGGCTGCTGCTTCCGTCTGCTCCTGCGCAGGGACATCGCCGGTATCGGCAAAGGCTGCGGCGGGCACAAGGCTCAGCAGCATTATAAGCGAAAGTATAAATGACAAAAATCTTTTCATAAATTCCTCCAATAAACTTGTATGGCTGTCAACGACCGGCACAAGCTTATTCGTAGGTGATGCTTCTGAACAGTTCGGAAGCGTCCGCGCACATCCCGTTCACTTGCAAAGTCCTCTCTTTCAGATTTTATGCCGTCGCGGGAGCGCAAAAAAGCGATCCCTTTACCGAAGAGACCGCAGCATAACAACAGGACACAGGTTTCCCTGTGTCAAAAAATCAGCCTGCTCCTCCTCGGGACGGTTGAATTGCTTCCTTCACGGTAAGTCTTCTGACTTATGGATCATACTCGGGCGCGCCTTCCCGGGATCGCTCCCAGTGACGTTGATGCGCCTCTGTCCCCAAATACAGCAGCGGGACTGCTCCGGATTCGCACCGGATTCCTTGTTAGGCCAGTCATTACAACCGGCGCCGCAAAAGAGATTCAATTACGCAGTGATTATAACATGACGGCGATGCACAGGCAAGCATGAAAAACGCTGGAATCACATTCGTGGTTCCAGCGTTTTGGTGTTGATATGTTACTGTATCCGTTCGACCTTGTCGACGCCGCGCAGAGTGTTGACGGTCTTCGCGACGGTGGCCTGAGCCTCCTTGTACTCGCGTATGCTGCGGCGCAGAAGCTCCTCTTCCTTGAGGCGCTGCGCCTCGCGGCGGGCGCGGTTGGCTTCGGACTTCTCCGGATCCTCGGCGATGCCGACGAGCAGAAGCACATCGTTGTCCTCGACCTTTACAAAGCCCTCGTCGACCGCAGCAAAGTGCCGCGTACCGTCAGGCGTTGTGAACTCCGCGATGCCCTGCGTGACCGCACCGAGCATGTTGCAGTGATCCGCGAGGATGCCGGTCCTGCCGTCAAGCGTCGGGAAAACAAGGCTTTCGCACTCGCCCTCGAAGAACCTGCCCTCGGCGGAAATGACTCTCAGCTTAAAGGTGCTCATGCGCGCTCACTCCGCAGCTGTTCGGCGCGCTTCTTCACGTCGTCGATAGTACCGGCGTTGAAGAACGCGGCCTCGGGGTATTCGTCCATGCTGCCGGAGAGGATCTCCTTGAAGCCGCGCAGCGTCTCGCTCAGCGGGACATACGCGCCGGGCGTACCGGTGAACTTCTCGGCGACGAACATCGGCTGGGACAGGAAGCGCTGGATGCGTCTTGCGCGCGCGACGGTCTTTTTATCCTCGTCACTCAGCTCTTCCATACCGAGGATGGCGATGATATCCTGCAGCTCCTGATACTTCTGCAGCGTCTCCTGCACGCGGCGGGCGATGCTGTAGTGCTCCTCGCCGACGATGTCCGCCTCAAGGATACGCGAGGTGGAGGCGAGAGGATCGACCGCGGGGTAGATGCCCTGCTCGGATATCTTACGGCTGAGAACGGTGGTAGCGTCAAGGTGGGAGAAGGTCGTCGCCGGGGCGGGGTCGGTAAGGTCGTCCGCCGGGACGTAGACCGCCTGAACCGAGGTGACGGAACCGGACTTCGTGGAGGTGATGCGCTCCTGGAGAGAGCCCATTTCATTTGCCAGAGTCGGCTGATAGCCGACGGCGGAGGGCATACGGCCAAGCAGAGTGGAGACCTCGCTGCCGGCCTGAACGAAACGGAAGATGTTATCGATGAAGAGAAGAACGTCCTTATGCTCGGTATCGCGGAAGTACTCGGCCATCGTAAGACCTGAGAGCGCGACGCGCATACGCACGCCGGGGGATTCGTTCATCTGGCCGAAGACCAGAGCCGTCTTATCCGATACGCCGCTCTCCTGCATTTCGCGCCAGAGGTCGTTGCCTTCACGGCTGCGCTCGCCGACGCCGGTGAAGATGGAATAGCCGCCGTGCTCCATGGCGACGTTGTGTATAAGCTCCTGGATAAGGACTGTTTTGCCGACGCCTGCGCCGCCGAACAGACCGATCTTGCCGCCCTTTGCGTAGGGCTCAAGAAGGTCGATGACCTTGATGCCGGTCTCGAGTATCTCGGCTGCGGGCTGCTGCTGGTCAAAGGACGGGGGACGGCGGTGGATATTCCAGCGCTCCGCGTCCTGAGAGACTTCGCCCTTGCCGTCGATGGGACGGCCAAGAACGTCGAACATTCTGCCGAGCGTGACCTCGCCCACGGGCACCTGAATGCCGTGGCCGAGAGCCTCGACCTCAAGGCCGCGGGACAGACCGTCGCTGCCGGACATCATAATGCAGCGGACGGTGTCGCCGGTAAGGTGCTGCTCGACCTCCATGGTATAGGTGCGGCCCTCCGCGGTGAGGGTCAGGGCTTCGTTAATGGAGGGCAGCTCGCCCTCGGCGAACCGAACATCGACCACCGGCCCGGAGATCTCTGTAACAATGCCGTGCTTCATGACTGATCGGCCTCCCTGCTTTTCTTATTTTTCTGCGCGCGTGCGCCGGCGGAGATCTCGGTGATCTCCTGCGTGATGGCGGCCTGACGCGCACGGTTGAACTGCTTGGAAAGATCGCCCAGCAGCTCCTCCGCATTATCGTTGGCGGCGCTCATTGCCGCCATGCGCGCGCTCTGCTCGCTGCAGAAGCTGTCGACGAGCGCACTGTAAATGTAGCCTGAGATATAGTTGCGCACGAGCTTATCGAGCACGGCCTCCATGGTCGGGACGAACTCGAAGGTCGGCTCGGGCTGCTCCTCGCCGGACTTCACGGAGAAGCTCTGGCGGCGCAGGGGCAGAAGCTGCGTCTGGCGCACGACCTCGGACATACCCTTGGAGTCGGTATAGATGACACAGAGCCGGTCGATCTCGCCCGAGGCGAAGCGGTCGAGCAGGTCGCGGGCGATCTGCTGCGCGCGGTAGGTGCTCGGGTTCTGCGCGGTGTAGCGGAAGGAGTCTGCCATGGGCAGCTTCTTCTGCGTGAACCAGCGGCGGCCGTACTCGCCGATAACGAAGAACTCCGTATCGGGGTGCTCCTCGTATATCCGCTGCGCTTCCTTGAGGACATTGTGGTTATACGCACCGGCAAGTCCCTTATCCGCCGTGATGACAAGGCAGCCCAAGGTGCCCTCGCCGTATTCGGAGTCGTTGCCGTAAGCCGTGAAGTACCGGCTGTCGACAGTCTCATCGACGGTGAAGACGCGCGTTATCTCATGGTTGAGCACGTCAAAGTACGGGCGAACCTCGTCAAGCTCGGCTCTGGCCTTGCGCATCTTTGCCGAGGAGATGAGGTACATGGCGTGGGTGATCTTCTGCGTCTCCTGAACGCTGCTTATGCGTCTGCGGATCTCGCTTGTGCTGGCCATACGATCACCGCCCGCTGCCGGCTTCGGCGCTCAGAAAGTCCGCGAGGCTGCGCTTTGCCTGCTCGAGTATTGCCTTGCGGTTCTCGTCGGTAAGGACGCCGGTGCTGCCGATATCCTGCATGAGGGCTGCGCGGGAAGCGGCAAAGTCGCTCAGCAGCTTTGCGTTGAACGCACCGATCCTATCGACGGGGAGCTGCTGCTGGATATGGCCGAGCGCAGTGACGAGCAGGACAACCTGTTCTGCCTCGCTGTACGGATGGCCGCGCCCCTGACGCAGGATGCGCATCAGGCTCTGGCCGTAGACCAGCTGCTGCTTTGTATCGTCGTCAAGGTCGCTGGAAAACTGGGTGAAGACCTCCATCTCGCGGTACTGCGCAAGATCGAGACGCAGGGTGCCGACAGCCTTCTTCATGGCCTTGGTCTGCGCCGCGCCGCCGACACGGGACACGGAAAGACCGACATTGACTGCCGGACGCTGACCGGCGAAGAAGAGGTTGCTTTCCAGATATATCTGGCCGTCGGTGATGGAGATGATATTCGTGGGGATATATGCGGAGACGTCGCCGTCAAGGGTCTCGACTATGGGCAGGGCGGTCATGCTGCCGCCGCCGCGCTCGTCGCTGAGGTGAGCCGAGCGCTCGAGAAGACGGGAGTGCAGATAGAAAACGTCGCCGGGGTAGGCTTCACGGCCGGGGGAGCGCTCGAGCAGAAGGCTCAGGGCACGGTAGGCGATGGCGTGCTTGCTCAGATCGTCATAGACGATGAGGACGTCGCGGCCCTTTTCCATGAAGTATTCGCCGAGAGCGCAGCCCGCGTAGGGGGCGATGTACTGCATGGAGGCAAAGTCGCTCGCGCTGGCGCAGACGACGGTGGTGTATTCCAGAGCGCCGGCGGCACGGAGCATCTCAGTCAGCTGTGCGACGGAGCTTGCCTTCTGGCCGATGGCGACATAGATGCACACCACATTCTTGCCCTTTTGGTTAAGAATGGTGTCGACAGCGATGGCAGTCTTGCCGGTCTGGCGGTCGCCGATGATAAGCTCACGCTGGCCGCGGCCTATCGGGAACATGGAGTCAATGGAGAGAATGCCCGTTTCCATAGGCTTATCGACCGGCTGACGGTCGATTATGCCGGGGGCGGGGTTCTCAATGGGCCGGTAAGCGTCGGCGGTGATGGGGCCTTTGCCGTCTATCGGCGCGCCGAGCGCGTCGACCACACGGCCGAGGTACGCGTCACCTGCGCCGATACCGGCGGTCTTGCCGGTGCGGCGCACGGCATCGCCAGCGCGGACGGCTTCATAGTCGCCGAAAAGGATGCAGCCGATACGGTCTTCCTTCAGATCCTGTACCATGCCGCGGATGCCGCCCTCGAAGAGCAGTATCTCGCCGTAGGAGGCGTGCTCAAGGCCGCTGACGTATGCGATACCGTCAGCCACGCGCAGGACAGTGCCGACCTCGTAGGCCAGAACTTCCGGAACCCAGCTCTTGACGGTGTCGCGTATCAGAGGGATAACATCCTGCCCGCCTGCGGATATCGAGGCGAGCTTTTCCTTGAGCTGATCGAGACGGCCGCCGGTCGTCCAGTCGATGACCTCGGTGCCAAGCTCGATGCGGAAGCCGCCGAGGATGCTCTTATCCTCGCTCCAGCTCAGCTCAACACTCTGCTGGTATTTCTTTTCAAGAAACGCGGTCAGCCGGCTGCGCTGCTCCTCGCTCGGAGGGCAGGCACTGCGCAGGACGGCCTGCAATTTCACATCGGGTGTGCTCATTACTTGCTCTCCCCTTCAACCGTCTTGAGGAAATCGTCATAGGCGGCGCTGGTGTGCTCGTTCACGAGCTTGTCCATAGCGGCCTCGGCAATGGCCACGGCCTCGCGGTTAGCGTCGTCAACGATCTTCTTGCGCTCACGCTCGCCCTCGGCGCGCGCGGCTTCGATGATCTTATCGGCCTCGGCCTTGGCGGTGGCGCGCTGGCGCTCGGCAAGCGCGGAGGCTTCCTTAGCGGCGCTCTCGCGCTGGGCGGTCAGCTCATTATCAAGAGCGGCGACACGCTCGTCCGCGCTCTTGACCTTCTCCTCGGCCTCGCGCAGCTTGGCTGCGGCGTCATCGTCAATAGCCTGATAGTGCTGCTCACGCTTGGCCATGAAGTCCTTCACGGGCTTGAACAGGAGCAGATACAGGCCGCCGACAAGGATGGAGAAATTGAAAAAGTGGAGCAGGATCTGCTGCCAATCTATGTTCAGAGGGATATTCATAATGTCCTCCGTTTATTAAAGCACAAAGATGATAAGGATAACTGCCAGCAGGGCGTAGATGATAGCGGTCTCGATAAAGACAAGGCCGAGCATCAGAGTGGTACGGATCTTGCCTTCGGCTTCGGGCTGGCGGGAAATGCCTTCTGCGGACTTTGCGACCGCAAGACCCATGCCTATTGCACCGGCACCGGCTGCAATGCCTATCGCAAGGCCTGCGCCGTTGGACTTACCGACAACGATCTGAGCGTCGGCAGCGGCGGTATCAGCGGCGGCTGCGGTATCGGCAGCGGCGGCGTCATTATCGGCGTATGCGCTGACAGGAGCGACAAGGATCATGCACAGCAGTGCGATCATAAGAGCTGCAAGGAACATTGCGGCGTTTCTTTTCTTGGTGATGGTCATTTCAGATTTCCTCCTAAATATTTCTCAGGTTTCTCAGGCTTTTGCGGTTTTTTCCTTTTTGGGCAGCGGAGCGTTCAGCTCGCCGTAGAACATTGTGGTAAGCAGAGTAAGTACGTATGCCTGGATGAGCGCGTGCAGCAGCGTGAACAGCACGCCGACCACGACCGGCAGGACATAGCTCATGGAGCTGTAATAATACACAAGCTCCGTCACGAGAAGGCCGCTCAGCAGCGCGCCGAAGAGACGGAAGCTCAGCGACAGCGGCAGCGAGAACTTCTTGAGGCCAAGGCCGATGCCCTTGACGCCGTTGCCGAGAATGCCGCCGGCGAAGATCACGAAATAGGACAGGACGCCGAGAGAGATCGCCGCGTTGACATCGGACAGGGGAGCCGGCAGGGATATGGAGTGCCCCGCGGTAGTGAGGGCCTGAAAGCCGAACAGCTCAAATATCGTGCCGACGAAGATATACACGCCGGCGCCGAAAGCGTACACGCCGAGGAAGCTGTTGCGGCGGGGACTGTTGGTCTTCGCGAGGTTGTCAAAGGTCGACACCAGCAGTTCTATCGCAGACTGGAACTTGCCGGGAACCATCTTGAAGCGGGGTATGGCAAAAATGCGGATCAGCAGCGCCGCGAGCAGGAGGCATCCCGAAACGACCATCGCGGAGATCATCGCCGGGGAGACGCTCATCAGCCCGAAGAAGCTGCATCTGTTCTCCTCATGGAGAACGGCGTCGCGCATCATTACCTTGACTGTTTCGCTCTTTTCCGGCGACGGCACGACGAACGAGCCGACGAGGAAAACAAGAGTGATGATCAGCCAAACAATAAGGAAGCGCGTCTTTTCTTTCTTTCCCATGTTTTTATCACCTTCATTTTCTTGCGTTCTGCGACAGCAAAGCCCGGCAAAACGGACTGCCGGGATATAAGCTTGCAGCCAGGAAAAATACTCCCTGCTACAGCCCCTTAGTATATCCATAAGAGGACCAAAAATCAAGTGGCACAGCAGAGAATTTGTTTAGTTTTATACAAAATTAACAAACTTTTCGCGCCCGTTATTGCCGCTAAAATCAACGACTGTTGAAAGATTCAAAATTTTTGAGGAATGTTCGGACATTTATAAAACAAATGTTGGGGGCAGCTGCCCGGAGGGGGTGACTGCTCCCAACGATGTCAATGTATGTTCCGTGCGGATAAATCAAAAATCGAAGAGATTTATCTGGCTGGTCTCGGGCATATCGCCGAGAGCGCCGAGCGCCTTGAGCTGTTCAAGATGGCTCTGGCTGACCTTGGGGCAGGCGCGGCCAAGCTCCTCAATGGAGATGAAGCGCGCCTCGCGCTCCTTGCAGCGGGCAAGGTCGAGCGCGGCGGTCTCGCCGAGGCCGGAGATCGACACGAACGGCGGGCGGAGCTTGCCGTCCTCGGTGATGAGGAACTTCGTCGCATCGGACTTATAGAGGTCGATGGGCGCAAACTCAAAGCCGCGCATATTGAACTCATAGACTGCGTCCAGCGTGACGAGCAGATCCTCCTCGTTCGCGGTGAGATTCGGGCGGCGGCGCATTTCGTTTATCTTGCGGCGCACGGCGTCCGCGCCGCCGGTCATCATCCCGGCGTCGAAGCCGCCTTTCTGGCTGCGGCGGTAGAAATACGCGCTGTAGAACGCGAGCGGCAGGTGGACCTTGAACCACGCGATGCGGAAAGCCATCATGACATAAGCCACGGCGTGAGCCTTCGGGAAGAGGTAGGCGATCTTGCGGCAGGACTCGATGTACCAATCGGGCACGCCCCTGTCGCGCATCTGCTGTTCGGCGTCGCCGGGAAACTCCCCGCTCTTCTTGACCTTGCCCTTACGCACGGCCTCCATCGTCTTGAATGCGAGGGACGGCTCGATGCCGACGGAGATAAGGTAGAGCATGATATCGTCACGGCAGCCGACGGTCTCGTTGACGTTTGCGATGCCGTTTACGATGAGGTCATGGATGTTGCCCGCCCACACGTCGGTGCCGTGCGAGAAGCCGGAAAGCCTGATGAGCGTATCGAACTGCTTGGGCTGGGTGTCGACAAGCATCTGGCGGGTGAAAGGCGTGCCGAATTCCGGGATGCCGATGGAGCCGGTCTTGCCGATGATCGGATCGTCGTCCGGCAGGCCGAGGACGGCGGGGGAGGTGAAGATCGACATCGTGTCCGGGTCGGAGAGGGATATCTGCTGTGCGTCGACGCGCTCGCCGAGCTGCTCGGACATGTCCTCCATCATGCGGATCATGGTCGGGTCATCGTGGCCGAGCTCATCGAGCTTGAGGAGGTTTGCCTCCATGCAGTGATATTCAAAATGCGTGGTGATTATATCGCTGTTCGGGTCATCCGCCGGGTGCTGCACGGGGCAGAAGTCCGTCACGTCCATGTCCTGCGGGATGACGACAAGGCCGCCGGGGTGCTGGCCGGTCGTGCGCTTGATGCCGACAAGCCCCTGAGCGAGACGGTTCTCCTCGGCCTTGGTGGCCTGCATACCGTGCTCCTCAAGGTATTTCTTGACGTAGCCGTAGGCGGTCTTCTCGGCGAGGGTGCCGATCGTCCCGGCGCGGAAGACGTGATCCGAACCGAAGAGGACTTCGGTGTATTTATGCGCCTTGGCCTGGTATTCACCGGAGAAGTTAAGGTCGATATCGGGCGTCTTTTCGTTGCCGGGGAAGCCAAGGAAAGTCTCGAACGGGATATCGAAGCCGTCGCGCCGCATGCGCGTGCCGCACTCGGGGCAGTCCTTCTCGGGCATATCAGCGCCGCAGCCGTAGCTGCCGTCGGTAATGAACTCGCTGTGGCAGCACTTGGGGCAGACATAGTGCGGCGGCAGGGAGTTGACCTCCGTGATGCCGGACATATAAGCGACGATCGAGGAGCCGACGCTGCCTCGGCTGCCGACCAGATAGCCGTTTTCGAGCGAGTTCTGCACGAGCTTCTGAGCGGACATATATATAACGTCATAGCTGTGGTCAAGGATCGTGTTGAGCTCAATGTCGACGCGCTCCTGCACTATCTTCGGCGGGTTCTCGCCGTAGATGCGGTGCATCTTGGTATAGACGAGATTCTTGAGGTCCTCCGCCGAGTGCTCTATCTTTGGCGGGAACAGCTCCTTCGGCAGCAGCTCTATCGGCTCGACCTGATCGGCGATGGCGCGGGTGTTCGTGATGACGACTTCCTTTGCGGTCTCCTCGCCGAGGTAGGCAAACTCCGCAAGCATCTCATTCGTCGTGCGGAAGTATATGGGGCAGCTGCGGTCGGCGTCGGTGAACTTCTTTGCCGACTGGAGTATCTTGCGGTACTGCTCGTCCTCGGGGTCGAGGAAGTGGACGTCGGACGCGGCGATGACGGGCTTGCCGAGCTCGCGGCCAAGCTCAAGGATAGTGCGGTTATAGTCCTGCAGCACCTTGACGTCACTGACTGTGCCGTTATCGACGAGGAAGCCGTTATTGCAGATGGGCTGAATTTCAAGATAGTCATAGAATGAAGCTATCTTCTTAAGCTCCTTCTTGCTCGCGCCCTTCATGACCGCGCCGTAGAGCTCGCCCATGCCGCAGGCGGAGCCGACCAAGATGCCCTCGCGGTGCTGGATGAGCAGGCTCTTCGGTATGGTCGGGTTGCGGTGGAAGTACTTGAGATAGGACTGGGAGATCATCTCATAGAGATTCTTGAGCCCGGTACGGTTTTTCACCAGCAGGATCATGTGATAGCTCTTGGCGACGTCAGTGCGCTTGAGCTTATGGTAGATGGTCTCTATATCGTCAACGGTCTTTGCGCCCTGCTGATGGAGCATCGGGAGAAACTTCCCCATCATGCGCGCGACGACCATAGCGTCGTCCGAGGCGCGGTGGTGGTTAAACTGCGGCAGGCCGAGGTGGTTGGAGACGATATCGAGCTTGAAGCGCTTGAGCTCAGGCAGCAGCGCCTGAGACAGCGCGAGCGTATCGAGGAACACCGGAGAGAACTTCAGCCCCTGCCGGTTCGCCGCAGCGGTCATAAAGCCGACGTCAAAATGCGCATTGTGCGCGATGATGGGACGGTCGCCGATGAAGTCGATGAACATCTGCATGGCTTCTTTTTCCTTGGGCGCGCCCGCAACGTCGCTGTCGCGGATGCCGGTGAGCTGAGTGATGTCCGGCGGGATGTGGCGCTCGGGGTCGACGAAGGTGTTGAACACCTGCTTTATCTCCGAGCCGGAGAAGATGATGGCGCCGATCTCGGTCATGCGGTCGTTCATCGCGTTGAGGCCGGTCGTCTCTATATCGAAGGCGACAAACTCCGTATCGAGCGGGAGCTTGCTCTTGCCGATAACGGCGCTGTTGCCGTCCATGTCGTTTACGAAGTAGCACTCCTCGCCGTAGATGATCTTGACGCCGTGCTTCTTGCCGGCCTTCCACATATCCGGGAAAGCCTGCGCGACGCCGTGGTCGGTGACGGCGATGGCGGGCATGCCCCAATAGGCCGCGCGCGCGACGATCGCATCAGGATCGGTGAGCGCGTCGAGGGTAGAAAAGCGCGTGTGCATATGCAGCTCGACACGCTTCTCCTCGGCATTGTCGGGGCGGATATAGCGCTTGCCTTTCATTATATTGCGCGGGTCGAGCACCATATCGTCATCATATTTGGAATAGATTATCTCGCCCTGGACGACGACATGGTCGCCTTTTTTGACCTTGTCGATAATGCTCTGGTCGTCCTCGGAGCGGAGGAAGCGTGAGACGCGCACGGAATTCGTGCGGTCGGTGATATCGAAGCAGAGCACGGCGCTGCCGCGCTTTGCGAGGGTGCGGCTCGTGACATCCACAACGTCACCCTCGACGGTGACCTTGCCGGATTCGAGCGTGAGCGTGTTCATCGGGACGGGGCGCTGCTTTATTGCCCTGCCCATGAGCACATCGCCCGTCGGCTTTGCGCCGCTCTGCGGAGCCGTCGCGGTGACGGCGGGGGTAGATGCGCGCACCGTGCGCGGATAGTCCGGCACGATGCCTACAGCGCTCAGGCCGTAGTCATCACGGATGCGGCTGCTTAGCGTGGCGATGTCCACAGGGGAGGGCATGGAGGCAAACCAGGCACAGATGCTCAGGGTCATTTCACCTGAGTCCACCTGCACCTCGGTCACATATGCTTTATCGAGCCCGCCCGCGGAGCCTGCAAGGCTCGCGCAGCCGGGGAAGATCGTCAGAAACGGGGTATGCTCGCTCATGCCTTGCCGTCCGTTCCGTCGCTGTTAATGAGGTCGAGCAGCCGGTCGCACAGCTCCTCATACGGATATGTACCGAGAACCTGACCTTTCTTGAACAACAGCCCCTTGCCCTTGCCGCCGGCGATGCCGTAATCGGCTTCGCGCGCTTCGCCCGGGCCGTTCACGACGCAGCCCATGACGGCGACGGTGATGTCCCGGTCGAGCTTGCCGACGCGCTTTTCAACTTCAGTCGCGAGGGAGATGAGGTCGATCTCCGTTCTGCCGCAGGTCGGGCAGGAGACGAAGCGCACGCCGCCCGGACGCAGCCCCGCGGCCTTGACGATGGCGATGCCGGCGCTGACCTCCTTGACGGGGTCAGCCGTCAGGGAGACGCGGATAGTGTTGCCGATGCCCTCGCACAGGAGCGTGCCGATGCCGACGGCGGACTGAATAGTGCCGTTCCACTCGGTGCCGGTCTCGGTGACGCCGAGGTGCAGGGGATAATCAAAGGTCTCGGCGGCGAGGCGGTAAGCCGCGATGGTGAGCGGCACGGAGGAGGACTTCATCGAAATGCAGATATCGTCAAAGTCATAGCGCTCGAGCAGCTCCGCGTGACCCTTAGCGCTCTCGACGAGAGCTTCCGGACAGGGGTGGCCGTACTTTTCGAGCAGACCCTTTTCGAGGCTGCCCGCGTTCACGCCGATGCGGATGGGGATATTGTGCCGGCGGCAGGCCTCGGCGACTGCCCTGACATTCTCGGGCGCGCCGATGTTGCCGGGGTTGATGCGGATCTTATCGATGCCGCGCTCGGCGGCTTCGAGGGCGAGGCGGTAATCAAAATGGATATCCGCGACGAGCGGGACGCTCACCTGCTCCTTTATCGCGGAGACGGCCTTGGCCGACTCCATATCCGGCAGCGCGATGCGCACGATGTCCGCGCCCGCGGTCTGCATGGCCTTTATCTGCGTGACCGTCGCGTCAACATCCCAGGTCTTGGTGTTGCACATGGTCTGCACGGAGACGGGCGCGCCGCCGCCTATCTCGACGCTCCCGGCCTTAATTTTCTTTACTGTGTCTCTTTTATTCATTATCTCGTCACTATCCTGATTATATCGTTGAACATTATGACTGCCATCAGCCCCAGCAGGAGCACCATGCCCGCGGCATGGATATAGCCCTCATACTTCGGGTCGAGCTTCTTTTTGCTTATCGTCTCGATGATCCATGTCACGATCAGCAGGAACACTCTGCCGCCGTCGAGCGCCGGGATCGGCAGCATATTCATTATCGCGAGGTTCACCGCGATGAAGGCCGTGAAATAGAAAATGCTGTAGAGCGCGTCGGCGGTCGACTCTGCCTGCTCGCCCGTCTCGGCCATCATATCGACAATGCCGACGGGGCCTGCCATATCCTTCATGCCGACGTCACCGCGCACGAGCTCCTTTAGACCGAGCCAGACCCAGCGGCCGAACTCCATCGTCGTGTTCCATGAGTTTTCAAGCTTCACGCCGAGAGTAGCTTCGTCATAGCCGAAGTAGAAGCCGTACATCTTCTGTGTCTGGCCGGGGTAATCCAGCGGTGTGAGCGCAAAATTCTCGAGCTTCACCTTTTTCCCGTCGCGGATGACGACGAGGTCATAGGTGCCGTCGCCCTGACTGAGAAAGTCGCTGACGTCATAATACTGATAGATCCTATGGCCGTCTATCTTATAGAACCTGTCGCCGACATGGAGACCCTCGCTGCTCTCGTATGGGCAGCCGTCCATGAAGCCGGTGATCTCCGCGGAGCGGAAAGCGTAGGCATTGGAATAGAGGATGATGACTATCAGCAGGCCGAGCAGAAAGTTCATTGCCGCGCCCGCGACGAGGATGATGATGCGCTTCCACGCCGCCTGATTCATAAACGCGCGCGGATCGTCGGACTCCTCATCTTCCCCGGCCATGGCGCAGAAGCCGCCGAAGGGGATGCAGCGCAGGGAATAGACCGTCTCGCCTTTCTGCTTCTGCAGGATGGCCGGACCCATGCCGAGCGCGAACTCCTCGACTTTGACGCCGCAGGCCTTCGCCGCGGCGAAGTGCCCAAGCTCATGTACGCCGACGAGCACGCCGAAAAGAAGTATTGCAAGTGCGATGTAAAGAACAGTCATTTACCGAAATTCTCCATAACATATGCTCTGGCGGCGGCGTCCGCCTCCAGAACGGTTTCCAGATCGGAAGCGTCGACCGCTCCCAGCTTTGCCACGGCTCCTGCCGCGGCGTCATAAATGCGGTTATAGCCCAGCTCGTGACGCAGGAACATACCCACGGCGACCTCGTTTGCCGCGCTCATCACGCAGGGAGCCGTGCCGCCGGTGCGGGCGCAGTCCATTGCGAGACCGAGGCAGGGGGTCTTCTCAAGGTCGGGCGCTTCAAAGGTGAGGTCGCGCAGCTTGGCAAAATCAAGATGCTCAAACATTGAGGCCTTGCGCTCGGGGTAGGTCAGGGCAAGCTGGATGGGAAGCCCCATGTCGGGCACGCCGAGCTGCGCGATGACCGTGCCGTCGACCAGCTCTACCATAGAGTGTATGACGCTCTGCGGGTGGATTACCACCTGAATATCATCGGGCGTGACGGAGAACAGGTGCATGGCCTCGATGAACTCAAGCCCCTTGTTCATCATCGTCGCGCTGTCGACGGATATCTTCGCGCCCATGCTCCAGTTGGGGTGCTTCACGGCCTGCTCGGGAGTGACGTCCTCAAGCTCGCTCCTTGCCTTGCCGCGGAACGGGCCGCCGGAGCCGGTGAGGAGGATCTTCTTGAGCTCGCCCTTCTTCCTGCCCATGAGGCACTGGAAGATAGCCGAGTGCTCGGAGTCGACCGGGACTATCTCCGCGCCCTTTTCCTTTGCGCGCGCCATGACGATATCACCCGCGCAGACGAGAGTCTCTTTATTCGCAAGGGCGATGCGCTTTTTCGCGTCTATGGCGGCGAGGGTCGGACGGAGCCCGACGGAGCCGGACACGGCGGTCACGACGCAGTCGGTGCCGTCCATGCAGGCGGCTTCGATAAGCCCGTCCATGCCGGAGCCGACGCGGATATCGGTATCAGCGACGGCAACTTTGAACTGCTTTGCCGCCGTCTCGTCATAGACGGCGACGAACTTGGGATGCAGGCGGCGCGCCTGCTCTTCGAGCATGTCAATTTTTCTGTTCGCCGTAAGCGCCGCAACGGGCATGCCGATATGCTCGGCAACGGCGATGGTCTGTCGGCCTATCGAGCCGGTGCAGCCAAGGATCGAAATGGACTTTACCATTCTATTTTCCTCTTTTTCTGATGTATTGATACGCAGAAGCTTATATTCTCAGCCCTCTGAGGTATGCTTTGTGCTCATCGCTTACGCGGTAGCTCTCAATTGATTTCTGGATAGATTTGTTGTGTGTCCATTTATCGAGCCGCCGGTTTTCAATGTACGGCAGCGCCGCGTCATACTGCTTTGCAAGCGCCGTCGCGAAGAACCAAGCCTGCATCATGCGCAGGTAGTATTCCTCGCTGCGGATATCGGCGACCCAGTCGAGATACTCCGTCTCAAACTCCGCGTCCAGATAATGCGTCATAAGCATTTCCATGCCGAAGCGGCAGGTGTAGGTGTGCTCACTGTCCATCCAGCGGCGGATGTTCTCTATTAAATCTGCCGGGTGCTTTTTGAAAGGGAGCGGCCTTATGAGGTCGCAGGTCGCCCAGTTGTCCACATAGGGGAGAAACACGTCGAGCGCGGCAACGGCTTCGGAATAGTCCTTTATCTCGTTTATGAGCATGCCGTGCAGGTCGTTCTCGTCAAAATACTCATGCGGAAGTGTGCGCATGAACTCTGCCGCCTCCGGCGTTCCGGCAAGCTTCTTGACATAGCCGCGGATGGCAGGCTTGCGGATGCCGATGATCGTCTCCTTCGGGACGGTCGGCAGCAGACCCGCGTGAAAGTCCCGGTACTTCTTATCCTGAAGCGCGAAGAGCTCAGACTGTATCGGCGTCACGGGTTCTTCACCCCGCCGTAGCGCCGGTCGCGGCTGTTATAGACCGCAATGGCCTTGTCAAGCTCATCCGTGCCGAAGTCCGGCCAGAGAACGTCCGTAAAATAGAACTCCGAATAGGCGCACTGCCAGAGCAGGAAGTTCGAGATGCGCTGCTCCCCGCCCGGGCGGATGAGCAGGTCGGGATCGGGGATACCGGCAGAGTAGAGGTAAGAGCCGAAGCGCTCTTCGGTGAGCTCGCCCTCAGCCCTGCCCTCGGCATAGTCCTTTGCGTAGCGCGCCGCGGCGCGGACGATCTCATCGCGCCCGCCGTAGTTCAGGCAGATGTTCGCCTGAAAGCCGTCATAGCGCGCGGATATCTCCTCGGTCTTCGCGACGAGCGCCTGAAGCTCGGGCGTGAGTCCGTCGACGTCGCCGAGGACTTTCATCTTTATATGGTCGCGCTCCATGGTGTCTATCGCTTCGTGCAGGTATTTGCCAAGCAGCTTCATGATGGTGGAGACCTCGTCGCTCGGTCGCTTCCAGTTCTCGGTCGAGAAGGCGTACACCGTGAGATATTCTACACCTATATTTTTGCAATATGTTGCGATTTTGCGAAAATTTTCCGAGCCGACCGCGTGACCCGCAGTCCTCGGCAGGCCGCGCTTCTTTGCCCAGCGGCCGTTGCCATCCAGAATGATGGCAATATGGCGGGGTGGACGGGCGTTTGCCCGTTCCCCCGCCTTATTGTTCAGCGTTTCAGCCATATTGTCTCCGTCAGATCTCGGTCAGTTCTTTTTCTTTCTTGGCGCAGATGCCGTCGAGCTCCTTGATATAGTCGTCGGTCAGCTTCTGGATGTCCTTCTCGGCGATCTTGTAATCGTCCTCGGTGATCTCGGAGGCCTTCTGCTGCTTCTTGAACTTATCGATAGCGTCGCGGCGGATGTTGCGGATTGCGACCTTGCTCTCCTCAACGTACTTCTTGGTCTGCTTGATGAGGTCCTTACGGCGCTCCTCGGTCAGCGGAGGGAAAACGAGGCGGATCATGCGGCCGTCGTTCTGCGGATTGATGCCGAGGTCGGAGGCGAGGATGGCCTTTTCCAAAGGCTTGAGAAGGCTCGCGTCCCAGGGCTGGATCAGCAGAGAGCGGGGGTCGGGGGTCGCAATGGTCGCGACCTGCTGCACGGGAGTCGGCACACCGTAGTAGTCGACCTCAATCTGGTCGAGGACGGACGCGTTGGCGCGGCCGGCGCGGATCGTTGCGAGCTGAGTGTTCAGCGCTTCGCAGGTCTTTTTCATTTTGCTTTCAAATTCTTTGTAGTCAGACATTGTGTTTCCTCCGTTTATATTATCAAGTTTAAACTTTTACGATATTGTCAACCGACGGTCGTGCCGAGAGCCTCACCGGAGAGGGAGCGGCGGATGTTCTCGGGCTGCGCGAGTGCAAAGACGATGACGGGGATGGAGTTATCCATCGCAAGGCTCGTGGCGGTGGTGTCCATGACCGCGAGGTGACGGGCGAGGACCTCGTCATAGCTGATGCGGTCGAACTTCTTCGCGTCAGGATTCGTGCGCGGGTCGGAATCGTAGACGCCGTCGATGTTTTTTGCGAGGAGGATACCGTCAGCATGTATCTCCGCTGCGCGCAGGACTGCCGCCGTATCGGTGGAGAAGAACGGCGCACCGCTGCCGCCGGCGAAAAGGACGATGTTGCCGTCCTCCATATACTCTATGGCCTTGCGGGTATCGTAGCGCTCGCCGACGCCCTGAATATCGACCGCGGTCATGACGCGCGCCTTTGCGCCGAGCTGACGGAACACGTCGCACACGGCAAGGCAGTTCATGCAGGTGGCAAGCATGCCCATGCGATCGGCGCTCACGCGCTCAATCTTGCCTGCGCCGTCCTTGACGCCGCGCCAGAAGTTGCCGCCGCCGATGACGATGCCGACTTGAGCGCCATCATCGACGCAGCCCTTGATAACGGAGCAGACATGCGAGATAAAATCAAAGTCAAAGCCGGTCTTCTTATCTCCGGCAAGCGCTTCGCCGCTTATCTTGACGACAACTCTTTTATAAGCAAAGCTCATATGATTTCTCCTTATTTAAATGTCGAGTATTCCAAGTATCACTATACCCGCGACGACGAGCGCTATCGACAGATAGTGCTTGAGCGAGAGCTTTTCCTTGAGGAAGATGCGGCTCCATATGACCGAGGCCACGCAGTACGAGGAGATGATGGGCGCAGCGAAGGCGACGTGCTGGGTGTCGGCAAGGGCGTAGATATAGAAGAACTGGCCGATGGTCTCGAATATCGCGCCGGTGTACTTCGGGGCTTCCTGCCTGAAGATGAGCTTCTGCTTCTTTATGCCGAGGGTGTATACCGCGCTTGCGATACCGGCGGCAAGGAAGGTCAGCTCGTAGGCAACGTTTGCGGAGTCCTCATCGAGCACTTCGAGCACGCGGCTGTCGGCAAAGGTGCCGAGAGCGTCAAGCAGGCAGTAGATAACGGGGAGGAGGATGGCGATCCAGCTCTTGGCATAATGCCGGTTGGATTCATCCTGACGCGCGCGGCGAAGCTCGGGGTCCTCATTCGCTTCGGTCAGGCCGAGGAAGAACACGCCGAGGCAGACGAGCGCGACCGCGACGAGCGCCACGGGGGGCAGATCGTCACTGATGCCGACGGTCGCAAAGGTGAGCACGGCGACGACAGCGCCGGAGCTGTTGCAGATCGGCGAGGATATCGAAAGCTCGATATACCGCAGGCCGACATAGCCGATTGCCATAGAGAGAATGTACAGTATCGAGACAGGCAGATAAGTCAGGATGACGCTCCAGCTTATCTCAACGCCGCCGATAAAAATTTCATAGCAGGCGTGCAGACCCATGACGACGCCGACAGCCGTGACCATTTTCAGGTGACTGTATTTATCGGTCTCGGACTGGCAGCCTATTTTGGAGAATAGATCAGAGCCGCTCCAGCAGAGCAGGGCAATGACCGCAAAGGTGAACCACATCGGAAAATCACACACCTATCCATAATAATATTTCAGTATGGATTCTACCACAGTACGCCCGGTTTGACAATTCCCAAATGACAAATTATGCGCCGGTGCCGTGATATACTCCGGGCATGAAATATATTTACATAGACAGCCTGTTCTTCCTGAGCCTGTTTACGGACTATCTCCTGTGCCTCATAACCGCGCGCATATGCAGGCTCTGCCTGAGACGGCGGCGGTACCTCGCGGCGGCGCTGCTCGGCGCGGCGTACTCGGTTTCGGTGTTCCTGCCTGACTTAAGCTTCATGGCCTCGCGGTGGATGGAGCTTGTGTCGGCGGCGCTGATGGGGCTCATAGCCTTCGGCGGGGAGCGGCGCATGTTCCGGTGCATGGCAGTGTTCCTCGCCGTGTCCGCGACCTTCGGCGGGGCGATATGGGCACTGAGCTTACAGACCGGGGCACTGCCGGTAATTGACCTGCGGCTGCTGATAGGCTGCTTTGCGGTGTGCTACACGGTGCTGAGCATCATCGCCCGCTCCCGCTCGCGCGCAGCCGACCGGCGCACAGCGGCGATAGAGCTGAGCCTGAACGGCCGCCACTGCTGCTTTACCGCGCTCATCGACAGCGGCAACTGCCTGTCCGACCCCGTGACGGGGGCGGAGATAGTCGTGATCTCCCCGGGCGCGCTGAGGCCGCTGCTGCCGGAGAGCGCGGCGCTGCTCGAGATAGCCGATCCCGTGGAGCTTGTGACCGCCGCGGGGGAGAGCCCGGAGCTTGCGGGACGGATGCGGCTGATCCCGTTCTCCGCTCTCGGCGGGACGGGGCTGCTGCCGGTGTTCAGGCCGGACAGCGTGCGCGTGGACGGTGAGGAACGCACGGGGCTGCTCGCGGCGATATCCGCCGCAGCAGCCGGTGACGGCTTTGAAGGAATTTTATAAGGCAGCGCCGCATAATACGCCTGCGGCATCTGACGGATAATTTGCGCCCTGATTTAGTCACTTTTTCTTGAAATACACAAAGTATTCCTGCGAAAAAGTGCCGTCATCAGAACACAAATTCTCTCGCCAGCTGCTCTTGCCGCATTATGCGGCGCTGCCTTGGAGTGTTGTTTTGAAAGGAGACGGAATTATGCTTTGCAAGCCACAGATCATGTTTATACACGAAAGGATCCTGTCGATCCTTGGGATAGAGCCGCCGCCGGTTTTTTACATCGGCGGCAGCGACACACTGCCGCCGCCCCTTCCGCGCGCCGAGGAGGAGAGCGCCATTGCCGCGCTCGACGACGGTGATGAGGCCGCGCGTCGGCTCCTCATCGAGCACAACCTGCGCCTTGTCGTCTACATCTCAAAGCGCTTTGAGAACACCGGGATAAACCTTGAGGATCTGATATCCATCGGCACGATAGGACTTATCAAGGCCGTCAACACGTTTAACTCCCGCAAGAACATAAAGCTTGCGACCTACGCCAGCCGCTGCATCGAAAACGAGATACTGATGTATCTGCGCAAGATCGGCAGCCAGCGCACGGAGGTGAGCTTCGACGAGCCGCTCAACACCGACTGGGACGGAAACGAGCTGCTGCTGTCCGATATCCTTGGCACGGACGAGGACGAGGTCTGCCGCCCGCTCGAGGACGACGCGGAAAAGCACATACTCATGGAGGCGATAGGTACGCTCAACGAGCGGGAGCGGGAGATAATCATGCTGCGCTTCGGGCTGCTCGGCGGGAGGGAATATACGCAGAAGGAGGTCGCGGATATGCTGGGCATTTCGCAGAGCTATATAAGCAGGCTGGAAAAGAGGATCATCGACCGCCTGCGGCATGAGATGCTGCGGCTGCTGCAATGCTGAGACGACTTAATACTATAAAAGATGCACTGCAAATTGTTTTGCAGTGCATCTTTTATAGTTAGTCTCTGAAATCAAAAAGCTCCTGGGCTTTACTTCAAGCACTTCGCAGAGCTTGAAGATAACGTCAAACGACACGCCGACGTTGCCGAGCTCTATGGCGCTGATGTGGCTGCGGTCAATATCCGCAAGCTCGGCAAGCTGCATCTGCGTCAGCTTTTTACGCTTACGGTAGTATACGACGTTGAGGCCGAACTTTTCATATAAAGGCTTATACTCAGATTTCATGGCAGCATCTCCCTACCATTATTTTAGGGAGAATCTCAGATATATAAACCTTGCTAAAATAGCGTAACGATGTTGACACAAGTCAAAATACGCGCTAAAATGTTGAAGAGATGCAGAACCTCGTTAAAAACGAAAAAGTCCGCGCTGTGTGGGGCGCGGACATAGCTGCATTACTCTTCTATGAACTCTATAACATCGCTGACACCGCAGTGCAGGAGTTTACAGAGCTGGTTCAGAGTATTTGTGGATATGCTGTTGCCGCTTTTGATGGAATAATACGTGGCGCGGGAAAAGCCCATTTGCTCCAGGCGATAGGAGCTTATACCTTTTTCTTGCATTGTCCGGAATAGCGGTGCGTAACTTATCATTTCAAAAACCCTCATGCGGCTGGATGCTTCTGCATTTAATATAATGAGGATTTTCGGGGTTGAATATGTACGAATATCCGAGTATAATTATAGGGAAATGTGGGAGAAAGGAACAGGGTAGATGCCGAATTATGAAAAAATGTACGCAGTCCTGTGCGGAGCGATAGACGAAGTGATGGATGAGCTTGCCAGGATCCCGCTTGCAAGCCCCGCCGTCGAGCGCCTGCACTCGGCCTTGGAGCAGGCGGAGGAGATATACATCCGGACGAGTGTTTACACCGCCGAGAGGGACGGCAACATCATAGAGCTCAGGTGCGACGCGGAAAGCCGGGAGTGAAGCTATATTCGGGCGTCGGGAGAATTTAATCGGTTGATAAGCGGCGGATAATCTGTTATAATAAGCCGAACGGCGGGGAATCCGCACTCTGCGGATGAGCCGTGATACCCCGGCGGGAGGTCAGAACTATGGCTCTGGATAAAGAGTTTTTCGACTCCGTCAATATCGACGTGGTCAAAAAGAAATATTATAACGCGAATAAGGTCAATGCCCTGCTCGGCAACATCCAGCAGCAGGCGGAGACTATGGGGCAGGAAAATGAGCTGCTGCGCACGCAGCTTGAGGCGCTCAACGGGCAGAAGTCCGAGATAGGCGACACGCTGCTTTCGGCGCGCGCCCTCGCAAAGAAGATCGAAGATCAGGCACGCGCGCAGGCGGAGGAGACGATACGTCAGGCACAGGAGAAGGCCGACGCGATAGTGCGCGAGGCGGAGCATAAGCGCCGGGAGCTTGCGCAGTCCCTGCCTGATCAGCAGGAGTATGCCGCAAAGTGCGTTGAGAACTGCCTTAACAAGCTCAAGAAGCAGCACATTGAAGCAATCGAGATGCTCAACAATGAATGGCAGGATTTCCTCTGCGGGCTGATGCCGGAGGAGCATAGCGACGAGGCTGAGTCTGGGACGTCCGACACGGAGGCGCAGGAGAACACGGCGGATATGCCGGAGCTTCGGGAGCGGGTCAACGCGATCGCCAAGGAGCTTATGGAAATTCTCGATAAGAAGCAGTAAACAGACGATAAAAAATGGATGCAGTTCATTTAGGACTGCATCCATTTTGCATATAGAGCCAAATTAATTTTTGACTTCCACCGGGAGCCCGGCTTCGGCAAATTCGTTTGCTATGCGCTCGGCGTAAGCGCGGCATGGGGAATCGATATCGGGCAGAATGATGATGAAGCTGCGGCCGAGATAGGGCTGCCCGGTCAGGATATCGTGCAGTGCGTCCAAGTTTTCGCTGTACCAATCCTGCCAGAGCATGGCGCGGCGCAGGACGGAATACAGCTCGCGGCGCTCATGGCAGGCAGAGAGATCGAGCGTTACCTGTGGATGCAGGACGTTGAGCAGGCCGAGGCAGCCGGCGTTGACGTCCCGCCATGTTGCTTCAAAATCACGCGTGTACCACGGGTCGGCGACGGCCTCTCCGGGACGGCCGGCGTACTCGAGCAGCAGGTGAAGCTTGCCCTCGGGGTCACCGCCGAAGGCGCGCGCCATATTGCGCATGTTCGCATCGTCCATGCCGATGAGGAGATCGTAATTATTGTAATCCTCCGGTCTTATGCGCCGTGCGGTCTTGCCCTCGCAGCCGATGCCGTGCTCGGCGAGCTTGCGCCGTGCGGGGGGATAGACGGGGTTGCCGAGCTCCTCACTGCTCGTCGCGGCGGAGGCAATGTCGAACTGTGCCGCGAGCCCCGCGCGGGAGCACATATCGCGCAGCACAAACTCGGCCATCGGGCTGCGGCAGATATTGCCGTGGCAGATGAAAAGTATTCTGGTCAAGTAAGATCAGCCTCCTATAAAAGCCGTAATCAGAGCAACTTATTATATACCATCGCGGCGAGTTTTTCCATACAAAAAATCGCCCTTCCGCGGCAGTGTGCAGGTCAGCCTACGCCGCCGTCCATGAAAGCATAGTGATTTTCAAAATCATTGCAGGTCAGGACTTTGCCGGTCTCCCTGATCTCGAGGTTTTTGGCAATATTGACCAGCTCGTCCATGCCGATCTCGCCGCAGACCCGGACTGCCCATCCGGCATCGGCGTTGGACATCAGGATAATATCCTGCTCTAAAGTATACTCATCCACGCCAATCTCCGGCCGCGCATCAAAATGCTCCGTACAATGAAAGCGCATCACGTCAACGTTCTGCTCGTCCCAGTGCTCCTCAATGATCTTCTCCGGTGTGTAGTAAAGCAGCAGCAGAGCACCGCCGCCGCTGAACTGTGACATGTAATATGTTTCGATCAGCAGGGGCTGCATCATGTCTTGATAGGCGGGCATGAAGTTAGGCGAGCCGCTGAAAGCAAGACCCTCGGACGTTAAGCGACCGCACCATGATCCATCCTTCAGCGAGGCCATTTCATCCGGCAGCCAGCCTGGCCGAAATTCTATCTCTTTGCTCTCGGCCGTCTCTGGGAATGTGACAGCAAGCTTTGCATCGCTCCATTCAATGTACCCACTGGGGTTTTCCTCCCAGTTGATGCGGAATGTCTCGCTCTTCTTTGGGACTCTATGCGTCATAGAGGAAAAGGCCGCATACGCCGCAATGCCGAGCGACAAGATAAGTGCGGCAGCCAGCGCAAAGCTGATGATGCGTTTTGTCTTGAGGTGTTTTACTTGTTTTTCATCGAAATAACTGTTTCCGGCCATGACTACATCCTCCTCATAAATGCCGTTCATAGCGCGAAGAAGTGTCAGCGAGTTCAGCATAAGCCCTCCTCCTGTAAATAGGCGTGCAGTTTCCTGCGGGTACGGAACAGGGAGCTTTTGATTTTCCCCTGACTATAACACAGCTTTTTGGATATCTCGGGAATGGGGACGAGATACCAGTACCGCAGTATGAAGATCTTTTTCTCATCCGCAGACAGTCCCGAAACGAAGCTTCCGATTGCCGCTTCCAGTTCTTTTGCGTCCAGAGCCTGTTCAGGATCGGTTCCGCCGGAGATGCACTCTTCAAGTTCTTCCAGTGCGAGGCCCGTTTGTCCTCCGCCGCGCTTGATTCTGTTGTTTGTCTTGATACGATCAATAGAAATGCTTCTGGTGATACGGCCGAGAAATGCGGATAATACCGACGGACGCTGATCGGGCATAAGGTTCCATGCGCGAAACCATGTGTCATTGACGCACTCTTCCGCATCCTCAGCTATGCCGCAGATATTATAGGCAATGGTGCGGCAGTATCTGCCGTATTTCTGATTCGTTTCCGATATGGCCAGGTCGGAACGCTGCCAGTACAGATCGACGATCTGTTTGTCTTCCATACTGAACCTCCTTTGTATAAGAGCTCTCACCTATAAATACGACAAAAAACGGAATAGGTTTCATGTTTAGAAAAAGCAGCTCCGGGGACTTTGCTCCAGAGCTGCTGTATATATGGATTTCAGTTAACGTCCTTACCCAAGGATGATATCGCAGATGCGGTCGACGTCGGCGGTGCTGAGACCGGCATAGAGCGGGAGCGTTAGGACGCAATCGGCAATGTGCGCGGCGACAGGGGTCGCGGCGGGATCGAAGCCGGGGCGGCCGCGGTAGCAGGCAAATGAATTGGTGATGGGGTAAAAATACTTTCTTGCGACGATGCCGTGTGCGTTCAGGCGGTCAAAGACCTCGTCACGGTCATACTTATATCCGTCGAACACGACGGGGAAATAGGCATAGTTCGAGCGGACGCCCTTCTGCGGCGCGTTGAGGCGGATGCCGGGCACACCGTCAAGGCGCTCCCAATAGCGCTCATCGGCAAGCTTGCGTTCGGCGATCCAGCCGTCGAGATGACGCAGGTTGCACAGCCCCATCGCCGCGCAGAACTCGTTCATCTTCGCGTTGCCGCCGACGTACTCGACATCCTCCGGCCCCTGAATGCCGAAGTTCTTGAGGTCGTGGATGCGATGCGCCAAAGCTGCGTCCTTGAAGCAGAGCGCGCCGCCCTCAATGGTGTTGAAGACCTTGGTGGCATGGAAGGAGAACATGGCGGCGTCGCCGAAGCAGGCGGAGCTGATGCCGTTTTTCGTCACGCCGAAAGCATGGGCGGCGTCATAGATGACCTTTAGGCCGTGCTTTTTCGCGATGCGGTCTATCTCCTCCACATTGCAGAGGTTGCCGTAGACATGCACGGGCATGATGGCGACGGTCTTATCGGTGATGAGCGACTCGAGCTTACCGACGTCAATGGTATAGTCAGCCGGGTCAATGTCGCAGAACACAGGGGTGCAGCCGCAGCGGACGATCGCATGCGTGGTGGAGGCAAAGGTGAAGGGCGTGGTGATTATCTCGCCCTTGAGCCCCATAGCCTCGATGATATTTTCGAGCGCGAGGTGGCCATTCGTGAGCAGGGCGACATTGGGCACACCGAGGTACTCCTTCAGCTCCGCTTCGAGCCGCTGGTGCTTTTCACCCATATTGGTGAGCCAATGGCTGTCCCAGATGCTGCGGATCTCATTGCAGTACTCATCAAACTCCGGGATGGACGAACGGGTGACATTGATTATTTCGGACATATCTTACTCCAATCTGCCGCGGATGCGGCCACAAGGAATTTATCTGCGGTTATCCTCGCGCAGCGCCTTGACCGCCGAGGCGATAACGATGAACATCAGCACCGACAGCGGCAGGCCGATGAGTATCGCAAGCACCTGCACGGCGCTGAAGCCGCCGACCTCGAGCAGCACAAAGGTGATGACGCATATGACGGCTGCCCAGAACACACGGCACCAGCGGGGAGACTGAGTGTCGCTGTCGGCATGGATATAGGTCGTCTCCGCGGCGACATAGGCGCTGGAGTCGACGGTCGTTGCCATGAACACGAAGCACAGGATCGCGACGATGACCATCATGAGCTTGGGGCAGGGCATGGTCTCAAGTATGGCGAGGATCGCGGCGGGCTGGCCGGAGCTCTGGAGCACGGAGGCGATATCGGCGATGCCGCCGGTCTGGATCTTGATGGCGTAATTGCCGAGAGTGGACATTGCGACCCAGCAGCCGAGAGAGCACCAGACCATCTGCCCCAGCGCGATCTCGCGCAGGGTGCGCCCCTTGGAAACGCGCGCGTTGAACACGCCCATGAGCGGCATATACACGATGAGCCACGCCCAGTACCACACCGTCCATGTGCGGACAAACTGCCCGTCGCCGTAGGGATCGGTATAGGTGATGAGGTGGACGAAGTTCTGGATGTACAGGCCGAGGGCGTTGACCTCGGCGCGGAGAACGTTGAACACACCAGCGAGCACGCCGACGAAGAGCATGAATGCGAAGGCGAGATAGACGTTGATGTTGCTGAGGTTCTTGATGCCCTTTTGCAGGCCGAGATAGACGCTGGTGCCGAACATGGCGACCCAGATGGCGAGGATGATGATCTGCAGCGGCTTTACATATTCATCCGGGATGCCGAAGATACCCTGCAGCAGCAGGGTCAGCAGCGGCATACCGAGACCCATTGAGGTGACGGGCGCGGCGATAGCACCGAAAGTGCCGAAAACGTCGATCAGGCAGCCGGAGAGCCTGTTGCAGCCGGACTTCAGAACCGGGGAGCAGGCCGAGCTCATGCTGATCTGGCTCTGGCGGCGGTTATAGAGCATATAGCCGACGGCGACGGAGGCGGGCACGTACAGCGACCATGCGTTGAGCCCCCAGTGGTAGTGGGTGTACATCGCGGCGTACTCATAGGCCTCAATGGAAAAGGGCTCGGCATGGAAGGGAACGGCGGTGGAGGAATATATCGTCGTCTCGATGAAACCGAAGACGATGAGCCCCGCGCTGCAGCTCGTGGTGAACATCATGGCGATCCATGAGAACTTGCTGTACTCGGGCTTTGCGTCCTCCCCGCCGAGCTTGACCTTGGCGTAGGGGCCGAAAGCGATCCACAGCGAGAAGATGAACGCCGCAAGATTCGAGGCGACGAACAGCCAGTCAAACTGCTTGGAGAAGAAAGCGTAGGTGCCCTCGACCGCGGCCTGAACAGATTCCAGACTCACGGAGACGAGGATCAGCACGGCGGCGATGATGCATACGACGGGGAAGAATCTTTTTTTATCTATCTGCGGATGCAAGGTGCATCACTCCAATCTCTGTGTTTGTCCGGCTGGGGATCATTTACCCGCCAGACCGTCCTCATATACCTTGCGGAGGTAGTCGAAATCATCATAATAGATGAGGACGTTTTCGCCGCGGTCATTCGTGATCTTCACGGTGTCGTTGACCTTCTGGATAAAGCGGCAGGTCTCCTCGATATTGTCGGTGTCGAAGAGAATATCGCCGAGGGGCTGGTACTTCGTCAGCTCGTCGCCGACACAGGCGAGGGAGTCGACCGTGACGCCGGGGATGGCGGCGATCTCGTCAAGCCCTTCGATGGAGGCGATGACGCCGTCGTTATTCGTCCAGAGCATATAGCTCGAACCGCAGCGCTTATAGGCCTTGGTCTGGGACGGGGGCAGCATTGCCGGGTCATTGCGCCTGCCGAGGGCATAGTCGACGATCCATGCGACGGTGTCAAAGCCGAGCAGGCTCTTGATGGGGATATACATCATGTCCCCGTCAAGGCGGTAGCCCATTTCGATTATGTAGAAGTGCCCGTCCTCATCGAGCATGACCTGAACCCAGCCGATGCCCTCGCGGCAGCCGACGGCCTTGAGGACTTTCTGGATATGGGGGTCGATCTCGGTGACATAGCGCTCAACATTGTTGGAGACGGTGGAGGTGATGGAGTAGCAGTTCTTCGGCTCGCCGGGCTGGGAGTACATCGCGCACAGCGCCATAAGGCTTATCTCGCCCTCGGCGAAGGCATAGAAGCTATACCACTCCTCGCCGTGGAGCATACGCTCGACAACGAGCTTAGGGCTTTTGGACATGGAGCGGGCGAGAGCGCAGGCTTCAAGCAGCTCCTGCTCATTATGACAGTAGCTGATGCCGCGGTTGCAGCTGAGGTCTACGGGCTTTACGACGACGGGGTACTTCACCGCGTCGAGCTCCGCGCGCGTCGGGGGATCGGAGAGATAATAGTCATCGGGCAGCGGCGCGCCGAGGGAGCGGGCGAGGCGCTTGAAATCGTCCTTATCGCGGGAGAAGTGCCATGCCTCGGGCGTGCAGTAGCACGGCAGACCGAGACGGCGGCAAAGCTCCATGCACATCTCAAGGTTAAACTCGCTTATGCCGCAGACGACGGCGTTGACGCCCTCCTCGCGGCACTTGGCTTCGAGGGTATCGAGGTCGCCGGTGTTTATCATCCAGTATTCGTCGCTTATCTGCTTGCCGAGAGAATGCTCCGGCTCGTTATAGTCGGTGACGATGGTATGTACGCCTATGCTTTTGGCATAGCGGAGCATTTCGCAGGTGCCGTAGCTCGTGCCGAGCATCAGTAGTTTTTTCATGTTGAGTCCTTTCAATCAGTCGACGGCGACGCTGTACCAGCTGTCGTCGGCCATATATTTTTCAGCGTCCTCGCGGGTGGAGAAGTTCATAACAAGCGTGCCGATGGCCTTGTTTGCGCCCGAGAAACGCTCGACGGCGTCGCCGGGCTTTACCCAAAGGTCGCGCTGGACGACGGCGCTCTCAAGCTCAGGAGCGATATCGAGTGCGCGGAAAATACCGTCGCGGCCGCTGTGGAGGATGATCTCCGTCCAGTGCCCGTTATACACGGGGTCGCGCATCTCGTCCACCGGCAGACCGACGGCGGACTTGACGGCGTTTGCGACGAGGTTCGTTTCCGCGGCCATGCTCAGCACCTCGCTCAGGCGGTTGCCGCCGCCGCGGGGGGAGACCTCCATTATGTAGGTCTTGCCGTTCGTGCCGAGGCGCGTCTCTATATTATAAAGACCGGTGCCGAGACCGAGCAGCGTGATGAGCCGCTGGAGCTCGCCCCTCAGCTCCGCCTGCGCCCATGCGGGCATAGTGGACGGCCATGCGTAGGCCGCGGGGGTATAGGGATTGTCGGCATGCGCGTCGAAGTGCTGCTCGTCAAAGGAGCAGTAGCGCAGCACGCCGTCAACGGAGAAGCAGTCGGTATCCGAGGAGAAGCCCTGCTGGGTGATGAACTCCTCGATTATAAAGTCACCACAGATCGAGAAAGCCTTGGCGTGCTCTATCGCGGTGAGGAGCGCGCCGGGAGAATCCACGCGTGTGACGCCCTTGCTGCCGGCGGAGTCTACGGGCTTTACGATCATAGGCCAGTTGAAGCCGGCGGAGTCGGAGAGCGCATCGGCAGGCTCGGTATAACTCTTTGCCCAGGGGACATTGAAGCCGTTCTCGGTAAGGAAGCGGCGGAAGCGCCCTTTGTTCTGGAGGATGGACACGGCTTCATAGGAACCGGCAAAGGGCAGGCCGAGCTTTTCGGCCACATAAGCCGCCGTCACGACGCCGGGGTCGCAGGCGAAGGACATGATGCCGTCTATACCGAGCTCTCGCGCGGTACTGAGGACGGCGTCCTTATCTATGATGCTGACGTTGCGGTATTCATCGGAGTGCTTATGGGCGATGTTATCGGGCAGATAGTCACAGGTGATGACATACAGCCCCAGCTTGTGGGCCTCTTCTATGACGGGCAGCAGGTACTGTGCGCCGCCTAAGAGCAGCAGCTTTTTCATGGGATGGGCTCCTTTCGCGCTCATTCGTCATAGCCCTGCTTCCGGCGGTAGAGCCGGTGCAGCGCGGGAAACAGGCACTTGACGGCGTTATTGATGCGGAAGCGCAGAGGCTTCGTTTTAAGCAGCTTGTTATACGGCGGGCGGCGCAGCTCCTTGTCCTTCCCCTGCGTGTAAAGAAGCTGGAACTTCCATTTGAGAATGTTGTCATCCACAAGGCGCAGCACATCCGGATCGGTGACGTGAGCGCGGTAGGCTTCGTGCATCGCGACAGCGCCGGTCATGAAGCGGATGAGCTTATCATAGCGCCCCTCGACGCCGCTGCTCCAAGACGCGTCGTTGCTGCAGATGCGGTAGGCGGACATCGTGCGGGCGATGAAGCGCACCGGGCCGTTATGGCGCAGCCATATGCCGTAGGGGTAATCGCCGAAGCCATACTCGGCGGCGATATAGTAGAAATCGGGGGGATCGGCCAGAAGCGGAGTTTTGGCGAGGAGCGAACTTGTGTGCCACGCGGTGCTCATGCCGGGGAGGATGTCTTCAAACTCAACATCGCAGTCCCCGCCGCGCTGCACGAGCTCTTCGTCCGGGCGGCTGCCGGTGCAGTAGTGCAGGAGCGTGTTGTGGACGCAGGCGGAATACTCCGGGTGCGCTTCGAGAAAATCGACCTGACGCTGGAGCTTGGTGGGGTCTGTCCAGTAATCGTCCCCTTCGCAGAAGGCGACGTATTTGCCGCGCGCGTTCGGGAAGAACACGGCATAGTAGATGTCTATATCCTGCGAATACAGGTTCTTTTCCTGATAGAACGGGCGCACGATGTCCGGGTACTTTTCGGCGTACTCGCGGATGATCGCGGCGGTGCCGTCGGTCGAAGCGTCGTCATTCACGAGCAGCTCAAAGGGAAAATCCGTCTGCTGGGTGACGATGCTCTCGAGCGCGTCGCGGATATATTCTTCGTGGTTATAGGCCGTACAGAGTACGGAAACGAGACAGTCTTTACTCATTATATGACCTCGGATAAATTATTCCTCCGCGGCGCGGCCGGTGAGACGGCGGAGCACATCCAGCATGAAGCTGAAGCTGTCAACGCGGAAGATAACGGAGCCGCCGACATATATCGCAATGCCGAGCGGGACCTGAATAAGCAGAGTGAGCCAGTCGCTCAGCCCGAGCAGGCTGATCGGATAGATGCAGACGCCCATCAGGCAGGCGAGCAGTAGCGCGGGCAGGATATCCCGCAGCTGCTTTGTCAGCTTGTACCCAAGCAGCTTACGGTTCGGCCACGCGTTGATGACGAGGGAAATGAGCCCGGAGACGAACTGACTGACGGCGACGGCATAGACGCTGATGTTCATCGCGGCGAAGATAAGACCGATGCCGACGAGCTCCTTGATTATTTCGAGCTTGAGGAAAATGTCGCTGTGTCCCATGGCCTTGATGGCGTTGAGGTTTGCGGTGTGCAGCGGATAGAAGGCGTACATCGCGCAGAAGACCTGCATATACGGTACGCATGGCAGCCACTTCTCGGTAAGCAGGAGACGGATGAGCGGTTCGGCGCACACGGCCATGCCCATCATGAGCGGCATCATGATATAGGAGCTTGTTTTGATGGCGCGGCTCGTCATCTCGCGCACATGGTCGCGGCTGTCCTGCTCGGCGGAGAGCACGGGCAGCAGGACGCTGTCGATAGAGGAATTGATGTTTTCAACGACGAGCAGACAGAGTTGGTCGCCCTTGTTATAGAAAGCAAGGTCGGACGAGGTGTACTTCAGCCCGACGACGAGCTGGGATATCTTGAGATATATCGTGTCGAGCAGCGCGGAGACAAGGAGCTTCCAGCCGTAGGACACGAGCCCGCCGAGACGCTGCAGGGAGAACATGAGCTTCGGCTTCCAGCCGACGGTCAGCCAGAGGATCGCGGTATTGACAGCGGCGTTCAGAAGCTGCTGAGCGACCAGCGCCCATATCCCGAAGCCGCGGTAAGCCATCGTGATGCCGACGACGGCGGAGAACAGCGTACCGCCGAGGGTGGAGAAGAAGAAGCGGCGGAACTGCATCGTCTTTGCGACATAGGCCTGCTGCACGTTCTTGACGCCGGAGACGACGATCGTCAGACCGAGCACACGGATGACCGGGACAAGGTCGGGCGAGCCGTATATCCGGCTGATAAGCGGAGAAGCGAAGAACAGCCCTATATACAGCACGAGACAGAAAGCGACATTGAAGTAGAAAACGGAGGAATAGTCAAGGTCGTCGGTGTCCTTCTTCTGGATGAGCGCGTTTGCCATGCCGCTGTCGACAAAGACCTGAAGGATCGATGTGATAACAGTGATGAGGGCAATGGTACCGTACAACTCAGGCTCAAGGATGCGCGCGAGCACGATGGACACGACAAAGGACACGACCTGTGCCCCGCATCGCTCCATGAATCGCCATATCAGATTGGAGAATACGGTTTTCTTATTGTCGTACATAGCTTATCCGATCCCGCACCTATTCGCCGTAGCCGCGCATTTTCCGGTAGAGCCGGTGCGGATGCGGCATGGTACACTTGAGAAAATTATTAAGCCGGTATGAGAAAGGCTTGGCCTTGAGGATATCCCGGTAGGGCGGCCTGCGCTGCTCCGCGTCGCGGCCTTCGATCTGAAGAAGATCAAATTCACGCTGTATCTCGGCACTTTCAACAAGCGGCCTGATAGCCTCCGGGGCGTGGGAGCGGAATGTGTGCAGCACATCAAGCTCACCGGTCAAAAAGCGCTTCAGCTTGTCGTAGCGTCCGTCTACACCAGAACTCCATGCCTCTGGGTTACTGTTTATACGGTAGACCGACATGCATCGGTCGATGTAGCGAATCGGACCGTTGAGACACAGCCACAGAGCATCGGGGTAATCGGTAAACCCATGTTTCCAGCCGACGAAATAGAAGTCAGGCGGGTTTGAGATAATGCCTTTCCTTGCCAACAGCGAACTTGTATGATAGGCTTTTGACATACCGGGAAGAATATCGCCGAACTCAACATTGCTATCACCGGTACGGTTCAAAAGAGGGTGATCAGGCCGTGACTCCCTGCAGTATTGACAGACCGTGTTATGAACACAGGCGGAGTACTCCGGGTGGGCCTCCATAAAATCGACCTGCCGTTGGAGTTTTGAAGGGTCGCACCAAAAGTCATCACCTTCACATATTGCGACATATTTTCCCAGAGCTTCTCTATACAGAAAGTGATGATAGGCATCTATTCCCTGAGAATATAAATTCTTTTCTTGGTAAAATGCCCGGATGATGTGCGGGTATTTTTCCTTAAACGAGCGGATGATCGCGGCGGTGCCGTCGGTCGAAGCGTCGTCATTCACGAGCAATTCAAAGGCAAAGTCCGTCTGCTGATCGACAATGCATTGAAGCGTCTGCGCGATATACTTTTCATGATTATATGCCGTGCACAGGACAGACACCATACACTCGTTTTCTGCCACAGACACACCCCCAATACGAAAAGAATAAATACAAATTCATTATATTATACAGCAAATGCAGGCTTATTTCAACATAAACATGCTCGGGATACGAAAAACCTCCGAAGCATGTGCTTCGGAGGTATAGTGACTGAGTAAGTTTTACGGAAATGCTCACATGATCTTCGGAAGAGGGAAACGGTCTGCCTCGCGGCACTCGTCTGCCCATTCGAGAATGGCATTCAGGACTACCGTGTGTTCTGACAGGGTCTCTTTCATTTCTTCCTGAGTGGCTTTGAGTTCTGCGATGTCGGCCTTCATGCCTGCAACATCAGATTTGAGGCCTGCGACGTCAGTCTTAAGGCCTGCGACATCAGTCTTGAGGCCGGATATATCTGCCTGCATTACCTCAAGCAGCTGTAAGATTTTTTCTTCGTTGGTCGCGGTCACATTCTCGCCTCCAATCATATTGCAACAAGCATAGCACAAAGAACGTCGGATTGCAAGGGCAAACAAGCACAAAAACTCCCGCCGGGGTGTGCGCTCCGGCGGGATGGTGCGGGTTACTTTGCAAGCTCTGCCGCGGTCTTGGCCGCGACGGTCGCGTTATTGAGGACGAGCTTGATGTTGCTCTCGAGGCTGTCGCCGCCGGTCAGCTCGACCACGCGGGCGAGCAGGAACGGAGTGGTCTCCTTGCCGTGGACATGCTGTTCCTTCGCCTCGGCAAGCGCCTGCTCGATGGCCTTGTCGATGACTTCCTTGTCCATTGCGTACTGCTCGGGGATGGGGTTGGTGACGAGCATGCCGCCCTTGTAGTTGAGCTCGCGCTGGGCGCGGAACATCGCAGCCAGCTCCTCGGGGGAGTCAACGCGGTAGTCGACGCCGAAGCCGCTCTTGCGGGTATAGAAGGCGGGGAGCTCATCAGTGCTGTAGCCGATGACGGGGACGCCCTTGGTCTCAAGATATTCAAGGGTCAGGCCGAGGTCGAGGATGGACTTTGCACCTGCGCAGACGACCATGACGGGGGTCTGGGCGAGCTCCTCAAGGTCTGCGGAGATGTCCATGGTGACCTCAGCGCCGCGGTGAACGCCGCCGATGCCGCCGGTGGCAAAAACATTGATGCCCGCCATGTGGGCGATTATCATGGTGGTGGTGACGGTGGTAGCGCCGTCCGCTCCGCGAGCGACGAGTGCGGGCAGATCGCGGCGGCTGGCCTTGGCGACGCCGCGGCCGGTCTTGCCGAGGTACTCGATCTCCTCATGGCTCAGACCAGCCTTGAGGCGGCCGCCGATGACGGCGATGGTTGCGGGGACTGCGCCGTTGTCACGGATGGTCTGCTCGACAAGGAGCGCGGTCTCAACGTTCTTGGGATAGGGCATGCCGTGGGAGATGATGGTGCTCTCAAGAGCGACGACGGGGCGGCCTTCGTCCAGCGCGGCCTTGACTTCGGGGGAAATGTCCAGATACTTGTTCATAATTCTGCTCCTTTGCTGATTTTATAAAAAAGCTGAGCTGCCGTAATTGCTTTTATACGGCTCACAGACGGTAGTGTACCTATGTTGTGAAACCACATTATAACAGAAAAAACAGGGAAATGCAATACCCTGCTGCGCACAGCGCAGCAGGGTATAAGAAAGCTTATCTTGAGCCCTTGTCGTAGGGGATGCCCTCGGCCTTCGGTGCGCGGGAGGATTTGGAGGTGAAGGCAAGGACGATGATGGTGATGAGATAGGGCAGCATACGGTAGAAGTGCGGGCTGATGCCGATGCTTGCAAGGGCATAGACGCCGTCGCCGTTGATGTCAAGGCTCGCGTAGGAGGCGGCGATGCACTTGAACAGACCGAAGAGAATGGACGCGCCCGCAATGTTGAGAGGCTTCCAGTTGCCGAAGATCATAACAGCCAGAGCGAGGAAGCCGAAGCCGGCCACATCGCCGTTCGCGGTGCAGTTTGCAGTGGTGAGCGCGTACACAAAGCCGCCCATACCGGCCAGAGCACCGCCGATCGTCACACCGGCGTAGCGCATCTTATAGACGTTGATGCCGAGAGAGTCGGCTGCCTGAGGATTTTCGCCGCAGGCGCGCAGACGCAGACCGAACTTCGTCTTATAAAGAATGATCGACAGGACGATGAACAGGATGATGCAGATGTATGTTGCAAGGTAGACCTTGTGCAGCAAGGTGTTGCCGAGGAAACCGAGGTCGGCGTTCTTTTCAAAGCCGAGGGTGGTCTTCTTTATCATAAACCAGCTTGCCGCGTCGCCCTCCTGCATTTGGAGAGTGTTCTGGTTTGCGATGATGCGCACGAAGAACAGAACGAGCGCCGGAGCGAGCAGGTTCAGCGCCGTGCCGCCGATGGTCTGGTCGGCGCGGAGGTTGATGGACGCGAAGGACAGCAGCAGCGAGAACACCGCGCCCATAACGGCGGCGGCGAGCATTGCGAGCAGTTCATAGCCCTGCATGGCTGCCCAGTTCTTGGCGGCCTTGGCGGCCAGAACGGCCTCGCTTGACTGGAGAAGGCGGACTGCCAGAACGCCGATGAACGCGCCGAAGATCATTATACCTTCAAGGGCGAGGTTGATGATACCGCTTCGCTCGGAGAACACACCTGCGAGCGCGACGATCATCAGGGGAACCGCGAAAAGCATGGTCTGCTGGATAAGGAATGTCATGCTTCGTCGCCTCCTTTCTCAGTGTCTGCGTTGTCCGCTTTTTCGGCGGTGACCGCTCCTTCCGTTTCCGGCTCCGCGGAGCGCTTCTTTTTCGGAGCGATCATCATGCGGATAACGAGAGCGAACGCGCTGAGGTAAACGATCGCGGCGATGATAACGTCGGTGATGTACTCGTTATACGCGGTGAGGTTCGTGAGCTGAAGGCCGATGATATCAAGCATCGACATGAAGATCGCGGTGAAGATGACGGCGATGGGGTTATTGACCGCGAGCAGCGCAACGGGGATGCCGTTGAAGCCCGTCGCGGGCAGGGACTGATAGGTGCTCCAGAAAAACTCCGTGTTGCCGGAGAGGTAGTAGAGCGCAGCGCCGCCGCCGGCCATGCTGCCGGCGATCGCCATAGAGAGGACGATGTTGCGCTTATCCTTGATACCGGCGTAGCGCGCAGCGTGACGGTTGGAGCCGCAGGCCTTGAGCTGGTAGCCGAGGGTGGTCTTGTTGATGAGGATGTACATGACTATCGCGAAGAGGACCGCGACGAGGATACCGGCGTTTACCTGAGAGCCGGGGAAGAGCTTGTCGAGACCGAGCTTTGCCGTGGCGACGCCGTTATAGGTCGTCTTATAGATATAGCCGGACTTCGTGCCCTCGACCATGTTCTTGAAATTGCTGATATCGAAAAGCCATGTGACGAGGTTTGCCGCGACCCAGTTCGTCATAATGCAGGCGAGAACCTCGTTTATATTCAGGAATGCCTTGAGCAGGCCGGGGATCGCGCCCCAGAGCGCACCGGCGAGCATACCGCCGAGGAAGGCAATGAGCCAGACGAGGAATGCGCCCATAGTCTCGGTCGGGAGACTGAGAGCGAGCATCAGAGAGACCATTGTGCCCATGAGGTACTGGCCGGGAGCACCGATGTTGAACAGACCCGTCTTGTACGCGACGGCGATGGAGAGACCGGTCATGATGAGCGGGGTCGCGCGGAAGAGCATGTTGCCGACGCTCGTGGGGTTGAAGCCCCAGCTCAGCACGCCGGTGGCGTCACGGCCGGTGCTGAATATACCGGCGAAGATAAGGCGGATGCCTTCCCATGCGCCCTTGGTGGAAATGCTCTTGCTGGTGAGGCCGACGATGAGGATGACAAGGCTGCCGACGACCAGACCGATAAGAATGGACAGCAGCGACGCGACGACCTTCTGCGTGGAGTCCTTCGCGTAGAACGCGGACAGCTTTTCTTTCATACCGCTTCACCCTCCTTGCCTGCGCGCTTGGCGCCGGCCATGTAAAGGCCGAGCTCCTGCACGGTGATTTTCTTCGGGTCGAATTCCCCGACGATCTTGCCCTCGAACATAACAAGAATGCGGTCGGACAGGCTCATGACCTCGTCAAGCTCAAGGCTGACGAGCAGGATGGCCTTGCCCTTGTCGCGCTCGGAGACGAGCTGGCTGTGTATGTACTCGATCGCGCCGACGTCAAGGCCGCGGGTCGGCTGAACGGCGACGATAAGGGGCTTGTCGCGGTCAATCTCGCGGGCGATGATAGCTTTCTGCTGGTTGCCGCCGGACATGCTGCGCGCGACGGTGACCGCGCCCTGACCGGAGCGGACGTCGAACTTATCGATAAGCTCATCGGCGTACTCGCGCACGGCGGCGTTGTTTATGAAGCCGGCCTTTTCAAACTGCGGCTCCTGGAAGCGCTGGAGGACCATATTCTGTTCCAGAGTGAAGTCGAGCACAAGGCCGTATTTATGGCGGTCCTCGGGGATGTGCGACATGTTCTTGCCGCGGTGGGCGATGGAGGCATGGGTGATGTCCTCGCCGCAGAGCGTGACCTTGCCGCCGGAGGACTTATCAAGCCCGGTCAGACCGTATATAAGCTCGGACTGGCCGTTGCCGTCGATACCGGCGACGCAGACGATCTCGCCCTTGCGCACGGAGAAGCTGACGTCGTCCACGGCGTTGCGCTTGTGCACGCGGGAGGGGACGCTGAAATGTTCGACGCGGAGGACTTCATCCGTGGGCCTGGCTTCGTCCTTCACGACCTCAAGCTGGACAGGGCGGCCGACCATCATGTTCGACAGCTCCTGCTTGTTGGTCTCACTGGTGTTGACGGTGCCGACGTACTTGCCCTTGCGCAGGACGGTGACGCGATCGGAGACCTCCATGATCTCATTGAGCTTGTGGGAGATGAAGAGGATGCTCTTGCCCTCCTTGGCAAACTCGCGCATGGTAGCCATAAGCTCGTCTATCTCCTGCGGAGTGAGGACGGCGGTAGGCTCGTCAAAGATAAGTATCTCATTATCGCGGTAGAGCATCTTGAGGATCTCAACACGCTGCTGCATACCGACGGTGATATCCTCGACCTTTGCGTCGAGGTCGACGTGCAGACCGTATTTCTCGCTCAGCGCCTGAACCTTGGCGCGCGCTTCCTTCTTCTGGATGAAGCCGAGCTTCGTCGTCTCCGCGCCGAGGATGATGTTATCAAGGACCGTGAACACCTCGACCAGCTTGAAGTGCTGGTGCACCATACCGATCTTGAGCGCGGTCGCGTCGTTGGGGTCGTTTATCTCGACCTTTACGCCGTTCTTGCGTATCTCGCCCGCCTCCGGCTGGTACAGGCCGAAGAGAACGCTCATAAGAGTGGACTTGCCTGCGCCGTTTTCACCGAGCAGAGCGTGGATCTCACCCTTTTTGAGCTGTAGGGTAATGTCGTCATTGGCCTTGATACCGGGGAATTCCTTGGTAATATGCAACATTTCTATTACATATTCCGGGGATTTTTCCATTCTGCCACCTGCTTTCATGTTATCATCGCGTCCGTATAAAAAACGTCTATTACATATTATAACGTCAATAAAAGCAAATTGCAAGAAATTACCCAGAAAAGCGCAAAAAAAGAAGAGAGCAGAAGCTCTCTTCTTTAGTGCTTAGAATGTGATCAGATGATGTTGAGAGTGAGGTTGCTCCAATCCTGCTCGAGGTTTGCCTCGTAGTCAGCATCGATGGTGAGCTCACCGGAAACGACCTTCTGGAACAGATCTTCGTACTCTTCAACAGTGTAGTTGGTCATGCTCCAGGTTGCGGTGGGCAGACCGACTGCGTTCTCATTGACGCCCAGAGAGGTGGCCTTGCCGCCAATCTCGGACCAGGTGCCGTCATAGACCTTTGCGATAGCCCACTTGGTGGCGTCTGCAAGACCCTTCATAGCGGAGGTGACAACAGTGTCAGACTCGAAGGACTGGTCAACGTCAACGCCGACAACAGCTGCGTCGTTAGCGGAAGCGGCTGCTGCAACGGACTGGAACATGGAACCGCCGCAGGCGAAGATGATCTCAGTGCCGGTCTCATACCAGCCGGAAGCCATTGCCTGGAGTTCCTGAGAAGCGGAGAAGGATGCGCCGTACTCCCAAGAGTAGTTGACTTCGACATTGACGCCCATCTCAGCAGCTGCTGCATTTGCGCCCTCGACGAAGCCATAGCCGTAACGGCAGCATGCCGGGTTGGTGCCGCCGCCGCCGCCGGTGAAGCCGAGCTTGGTGTAGCCTTCCTTAACAACAGCGTAGCCTGCGAAGTAGCCGCACTGCTCTTCCTTGAAGGCGATGCCTGCGATGTTGTCAAGACCGTCGAATGCCCAGCCGTCGATGAAGATGAAGTCAACATCGGTGAACTCAGCAGCAGCCTTTGCAAGAGCGTTGCCCTGCATGAAGCCTGCGCAGACAACGACCTTTGCGCCGCCGTCAACAGCGGCCTTCATTGCGTCGTAACGGTCGTCATCAGTTGCCTGATCGCCGTTTGCGGGCTGATAGTACTTGTAGCTCAGGCCGTTCTCGGCAGCGTAGAGTTTAACGCCGTCGAAAGTGCCCTGGTTGAAGGACTTGTCCTTCAGCTGGCCGACGTCGGTGACGAAAGCGAGCTCATACTTGCCGTCTTCGGAAGTCATGTTGTCGTCGATATCGTCAGCGGAGAGAGCAGCGGGAGCCTCGGTTGCGGGGGCTTCGGTAGCATCTGCAGCGGGAGCCTCGGTTGCGGGCTCGGCAGCGGGAGCTTCGGTAGCTGCGGGAGCAGCGGATTCACCGCAGGCAGCCAGAGCAAAGACCATGCACAGAGCAAGAACCAGTGCGAGAATCTTTTTCATGATTTTTCCTCCATTAAAATTTGATTGACAACTTATGTAATTGTCATCCGTACACTCGGCAGTATAACACAAACCGGTGCAACAAATCAAGGATTATAATGATAAAATTGCTAAATAATTGTTAACGATGGCCTTTTAGGAACTTTTTAGAGCTGCGCCATCTTGACGGCGGTGTCAAGGGCGATCTCCATCATCTGGGTGAAGGAGGTCTGGCGCTGCTCGGAGGAGAGGGCCTCGGCACGGTAGATATGATCGGAGATCGTGCAGATGCACAGAGCGCGCTTGTGGGCGTAGGCGGCGTTGGCGTAGAGCCCGGCGGCCTCCATCTCGACGGCGAGAGCGCCCATGCGCCGCCAGCCGTCAGCATTGTTCGTGCCCTCGGCGGCATAGAAGGTGTCGTTCGAGACGATGTTGCCGACCTTGATATCAACTCCGTGCTCGTGCGCGGCCTCGACGGCCTTGCTCAGAAGAGTATAGTCCGCGATGGGGGCGAAGGTGCCGGGGCAGTTGAACTGGTTTATATAGTTGGAGTTTGTGCATGCGCCCTGCGCGGCGACGATGTCCATGACCTTTATATCGTCCTGCAGAGCACCGGCGGAGCCGATGCGGATGATGTTGTCGACATCATAGAAATTGAACAGCTCCCAGCTGTAGATACCGATGGCGGGGATGCCCATGCCGGAGGCCATGACCGTGACGGGGACGCCCTTCCATGTGCCGGTGTGCCCCTGCACACCGCGGACATTATTGACGAGCACGGGATCGGTAAGGAAGGTATCGGCGATGAACTTCGCGCGCAGCGGATCGCCGGGCATGAGGACGGTCTTTGCGATATGGCCTTTTTCGGACGCGATATGCGGGGTGGGAACAGACATAATATTACCTCCGTTAGAAAATCTCGTTTTGGCTTTGACACAATTATACAGTAAAAAATACAAAAGTCAAATTGAAACGCGGAAAGATATATGCTATTATAAAGCAGATAAAGAAATACGGGGAGGGCTATGCCTGTGGATAAGGTTATGGTCATCGGTATCGCCGGGGGCACAGGAAGCGGAAAGACCACGATAACGAAGAAGCTGATCCAGCATTTCGGTGAGGATGTATCCGTCATCCATCACGATAACTACTACAAGGCGCACCATGACATGAGCTATGAGGAGCGCTCAAAGCTCAATTACGACCATCCGGATTCCTTCGACACGGATATGCTCGTCGAAGCGGTGAAGGAGCTCAAGCGCGGGCACAGCGTTGTCTGCCCGGTATATGACTACACGGTGCATGACCGCTCGGACAAGACCGTGACCGTGAACCCGGCGAAGGTCGTGATCGTCGAGGGCATACTCATTTTCTCCTGCAAGGAGCTGTGCCGGCAGATGGACATAAAGATATACGTCGACACCGACGCCGACGTGCGCATACTCAGGAGGATCATGCGCGATGTGCGCGACAGGGGACGCAGCCTTGACAGCGTCGTGAACCAGTATCTGAGCACGGTAAAGCCGATGCACGAGCAGTTTGTTGAGCCGAGCAAGCGCAACGCGGACATCATCATCCCCGAGGGCGGGCACAACCTTGTCGCGATGGAAATGGTGATGGAGCGCGTAAGGGCGCATCTTGAGCGCACCTGAAAAAATATAAAACGGAGAAGATAATGGCAAAGCTGTATTTCAAATTCGGGGCGATGGGCTCGTCAAAGTCGGCTCAGGCGCTCATAACAAAGTTCAATTATGAGGAGCTCGGCATGTCGGTATGGCTCATAAAGCCGAGCATCGACACGCGCGACGGGGCGGACATAGTCCGCAGCCGCATAGGGCTTGAGGCACGCGCGCAGATAATCACGCCGGAGCAGGACATTACCGAGGAGTACCATAAGGCAGGAAAGCACGACGTGATAATTGCCGACGAGGCGCAGTTTCTCACCCCTGCGCAGATAGAGCAGCTGCGCGACCTTGTGGACGACGAGGATCTGCCGGTGCTGTGCTTCGGCCTGCGCACGGATTTCCAGACGCATATGTTCCCCGGCTCGCAGCGGCTCATGGAGCTGAGCGATTCGCTGACGGAGATAAAGACCGTCTGCGCCTGCGGACGCAAGGCGACGGTCAACGCAAGGCTCGACGGGCAGGGCAGAGTCGTGACGACGGGAGACCAGGTCCTCCTCGGCGGCAACGACAGCTACATCGCCATGTGCCACAAATGCTGGAAGCAGAGAATAAGAGAACAGAGATAAGTTTTATCCCCCGGACAGTGTCCGGGGGATAGTGCTTTTACCAGTTGTCCCTGAGCTTCCAGAGGCCGCAGAGGGTGACGACGGCCGCGGCACACATGACGATGAACAGCCGGCCGGGGTCATGGCGGCCTGAGACAAGCAGAAGCGCAGCGGCAGCAGCCGTGATGCTGAGTATACGCCTGATACGGATATCCATGAAAAATTCCTCATTCCAAGATAATTGATGCGTTACCAGTTTTTACCTTGGATGAGGAATTTATTCATGGATATATTCTTATTTTATCCTGTCGAAGCGGAGCACGACCTTGAACAGATCGCCGTCGACGGTGATGTCGAGCGCGCCCTTCTGGAGCTGCGCAAGGCTCTGGGCAATGCTCAGACCGAGGCCGCTGCCCTCGGTGTTGCGCGAGCTGTCGCCGCGGACGAAGCGCTCGGTAAGCTCGTCGCCGCTGATGTTCAGGCGTGTGGCGGAGATGTTGCGGAAGGTGACGGTCGCCTTGAGCGCGTCGGCGGTGAGGTCGAGGTACACGCGAGTCCCGCGCTGGGCGTATTTGCAGATGTTGTTCAGCAGGTTATCAAAGATGCGCCACATGTGCCGCCCGTCGGCCATGATTTTCACGGACTCCTCGGGCTTTGTGAGGATAAGCTCCAGCCCTGCGGCGGAGAGCTTTTCGCTGTATTCGCCCGCCATCTGGTCGAGCAGGATGCCGAGCTCGCACTCGGTGAGGTTCACGCTCAGGCTGCCGCTCGACGCCTTGGACGCTTCAAGCAGATCGTCAATGAGCTTCTTGAGCTTTGCCGACTGCCGGTCGAGCACCTCGAGGTACTCGCGCATCTTTTCATTCTCCGGCTGCTCCTTTTCGAGCAGGTCGACGTAGTTGATGATAGAGGTGAGAGGGGTCTTGATATCGTGCGAGACGTTGGTGATAAGCTCAGTGCGGAAGCGCTCGGATTTCATGCGCTCGCCCACGGCGCGGTTCATGCCGTCGGTGATGGAGTTGAGGTCCTCGCCGTGCTCCTTGAACGGGCCGCGCAGCTTGGAGGTATCGACCTTGCAGTCAAGCTCGCCCTTGGCGATGCGCTGCCCGGCTTCGAGCAGCTGCTTCATCGACAGCAGCGCATACAGCGTGGCCAGCACCAGAACCGCGCGCTCGATGAACCAGCCGAAGAGCTGCTTTCCGGGACTTGTACCGGCGATGGCGATCCATAGAAACTCGACAAAGAGGATCGCCGCGATGATGAGCACTGCGCGGGGGAACATGGGGATCGCTTTCAGCCCGTCCTTAAAGGTATAGAATACCTTTTTTATTAAACGCAGGCACCACGCGCCCACGCGGTAGATGATGCAGCTCTTTATCGTCGTGCCGAGCTTTATGCGCACGGCAAGGCTCATGCACCACAGCAGGCTTATCAGCGCCGCGATAACGCCGAGTGCGGCGATGAGGATAACGATGAGCATTGCGGTGTTGCTGTATGACACCTCTGCCATTGCGGCGATAAGGAAGATGCCGGTAAAGACGGTCAGCGCGGTGTAGAGATCAAAGGGGATCTTATCGATAAAGCTGGGGCGGATCTCGCCGGTCTCGCCGTGGTGCCCGGCGGCGGAGAGAAGGAACACAAAGACGAAGGCCTCAAGGATCAGGGAGACGACCAGCACAACGATGGAGACATAGCGCAGCTCGTAGGCGTAGGTGAAAAGCTCCTGATATTTATCGGCGTTGCCGCTGGCGACGCTGACCGCAGTGTAGTACCCGGTGATGGCATAGACGCGGTAATTGTCCTCCGCGGCGGGCGCATCGTAGATAGGGAGCGTGATGTCCGTCCTGCTGCCGGACATGGGGCTTTCAGAGACAGCGGGCGTTGAGGTTGGTTCGGGGGACGCGGTCGGTTCGGGCGATACACTCGGTTCGGGGGACGCAGACGGCGCGGGTGAAACGCTCGGTTCGGGCGTGACGTCGTCGGCATCATCCTGCGCGGAGAGGTCGTACCCGGCGGGGAGGTCAAAGAGCGTTGTGTCCGTTGCCCAGACATAGTCGCGCTTGCCGAGTCCGTCAAAAACGACCTTATTTGTATAGCCGTCTCTTATTACAAAATAGAAGCCGTTCCTGCCGTTGAGCGCTTCGGGAGCTTCGCCGTTGCCCAGGGCGTACATGACGGCGTTCAGATCGTTGGAGTTATCGTATTTGAATTTATGCAGCAGGGTCTGATAATCGTAATTGTAGCCGTCGATGCTGTCGATATATGCGATGTCCAGCACGGACGCGGCGAGGGACATCAGCAGCAGTACAAAGAGCGTCACGGCTATCAGCTTTGCTGCAAGGCTGCTTTTAAGTTTGTTCATGTCAGTTCACTCTTTCCATTTTATAGCCCTGCCCCCATACGGCCTTGATGTACCGCGGCTCGGCGGGGTTGATCTCAAGCTTTTCTCTGAGGTGGCGGATGTGTACGGCGACGGTGCTCTCGGCTCCGTAGGGCTCATCCTTCCAGACGCGCTTATAGATATCGCGCGGGTGAAAGACCTGACCGGGGTTTTCCATGAGGAGCCTGAGGATGTCGTACTCGGTCGGCGTGAGGGCGGCGGGCTCGCCGTCCACGGTGACGGTCTTGCTGGAATCGTCCATGCTTATGCCGCCGACGGTGAGACAGCTCTGCCGTATCTGCGCCGCGCCGAGCATCGTATAGCGCCGCAGCTGTGAGCGCACGCGCGCAAGCACCTCAAGGGGATTGAAGGGCTTGGTGATGTAATCGTCCGCGCCGACGTTCAGACCGAGTATCTTGTCCGTGTCCTCACCCTTGGCCGTGAGCAGGATCACGGGGACGTTCGAGCGCTCGCGTATTTTCACCATGGCGCTGATGCCGTCCATGACCGGCATCATAATGTCCATGAGCACAAGGCTGATATCGCGGCTCTCCAGCAGCGCGAGCGCCTGCGCGCCGTCATATGCGCACTCGACGGCGTAGCCCTCGCTCTCGAGATAAATTTTCAGCGCGGAGACGATATCCTTTTCGTCGTCGCAGACAAGCACAGTGTTCATGCACATCACCTCGTTCAGTATGCCTATATCATAACCGATAAATTATTAAAAGCCAAGCGGCTAAGTTTTTAAGGTTTGCTTAAGAAACGGCATCGGGACAGGTATTTTAAATACCTGTCCCGATGCACAGCCTGTCAAAGAAGTCTCGCTATCGTGCGAGCTTTTTGGTATAATGGGAAAAAAGAGGACAGGCGGGGAGAAGAATGGAACAGTGGCAACTGGATAACCGGCGAGACGTGGTAATGGTGGATATAGATCAGCTTGTACCAAAAGATCACCTGCTGAGGAAAATAGAAAAGGTGATGGACTATGACTGGCTGAGGAGCACCGTCAGAAATGACGGTGCTCCGATTTTTTGCTTTTATGGGGAAAGCTTAAATTATTTCCGCGCCGGTGGGGTCGACGGCGAGGTCGCGCACCTGCCAGTTGTGCGGAAGAGCGGCGACGGCGGCGGAGAGCTTTTCGGCAAAGGCAGCGTCGCGCATCAGGCAGAGAAGGCTCGGCCCCGCGCCGCTGATGCAGAAAGCCTTGCAGCCTAAGTCTTCGGCAATGCGGCGGACATCGCCGCTGCCGGGAATGAGCGGGAAGCGGTAGGGCTGGTGCAGCTTATCCGACAGGCAGATGGAGATCATCTCCTCATCGCCGAGGGCGACAGCATGCGGCAGCATGGCGAGGTGCGAAAGATCGAAGACCGCGTCGGCAAAGGAAACGCTTGACGGCAGGGCGGCGCGGGCCTTATGGGTGCTGAGAGTATAATCCGGGGAGAGGACGACGAAATGCAGCGACTCGTGCACCGGATAATGGGCGGAATAGACCTTCCCGTCACGCGAGGTGGAGGCGACGAGGCCGCCGAAAAGCGCCGGGGCGAGGTTATCCGGGTGACCCTCGATGGGGGTGATGATCGATAAAAGCTCGGCCTTTGAAAGCTTCGCACCGGAGAGGGCGTTTGCCGCCATTGCACCGGCGGCGAGCATCGCGGCGGAGGAGCCAAGACCGCGGCAGACGGGGATATCGGCGCGGATGTCAATATGCACGGCGGGAGCCGGGCGGCCAAGGCAGGCATACACGGCATCAAAGCCCTGACAGGCGAGATTATCGGGAGTCTGAAATTCCTCATCGCAGCCGGTGAAGGACAGACGGTCGGACAGGGTGAAGCTCAGGGTATTATAAAGGCTCAACGCGCAGCCGAGAGTATCAAAGCCGCAGGCGAGATTCGCGGTGGTGGCGGGGACGCGGACGGTAACGCTGTTCATGTTTTTCCCTCCAGAAGATCAAGGACATAGCCGCGCATTTTACCGGGCTTTACACAGCCGGTGTGCAGCACGGGGCGCTCACGCAGGGAGCGGAGATTTGCGGGCATCGGGACACCGGTGGCCTTTTCGAGCGCGGACATCATATCAAATTCATCCCCGTCGCACTTTGCGCCGATGGCGCTGAGCACGGCGGCGGGGAACTTATACGGCGAGGCGGTGGAGAGCACGACCATTGGGTCGGGTGACTCCGCCGCTTTTTCATACTGCTGCGCGACGTTCCACGCGACGGCGGTATGGGTATCGCAGAGGTAGGAGTGGCGTTCCCAGACCTCGCGGATAGTCTTCTCGGTGGCCTCATCGCCGCAGCAGCCCGCCCAGAAACGGGACTGGATCTTCTCAAGAAGCTCGGCGGGGACGGTATAGAAGCCGTCAGTTTTGAGCTGCTGCATGAGGGACGCGACAAGCTCACAGTCGCCGCTCACAAGGTACAGCAGGCGCTCAAGGTTGCTGGAAATGAGGATATCCATAGACGGGGAGAGGGTGCGGTAAAAGCTGCGGCGGCGGTCATAGGTGCCGGTGCGCAGAAAATCGGTGAGGACGTTGTTCTCATTCGAGGCGCAGACAAGGCGGCCGATGGGCAGGCCGAGCTCACCGGCGATGAAGCCGGCGAGGATATCACCGAAGTTGCCGGTGGGGACGGTGAAGCTGAGCTTCGCGCCGGGGGTCAGGCGGCCCTGTTTGACTAAATCGGCATAGGCGGAGAAATAATACACGACCTGAGGGACGAGCCGGCCGATGTTTATCGAGTTCGCGGAGGACAGACCACGGTCACGGACGGACTCAAAAATCTGCTTGACGCCGGATTGGGCATCGTCAAAGTTGCCGTCGACGGCGCAGACATGGACATTGCGTCCCTCCTGCGTCACCATCTGAGCTTTCTGGACGGGACTGACGCCGTCACGGGGATAGAACACGGCAATGTCGATACCGGGAACGTCCCGGAAACCCTCAAGGGCAGCTTTGCCGGTATCGCCGCTGGTGGCGGTGAGGATGGTGATCTTCTCAGCATCGCCGCACTTTTCCGCCGAAGCCTTCATCAGATAAGGCAGCAGGCAGAGGGCGACGTCCTTGAAAGCGGAGGTGGGGCCGCGGAACAGCTCGAGCACAGACATATCGCCGACTGCAACAGTCGGGGCGATCTCCGTCGAGGGGAACTTGCCGGTATAGGCACGGCGGACAAGATCGAGCATTTCCTCAGATGTGAAATCCGGAAGAAGCGCGGAGATTATCTCGGCGGCCATGTGATAGTAATCGAGCGTAATGAGGCGCTGCCAATCGAGCTTCGGGAGCTCTGCGGGGGAGAAGGTATAAAGTCCGCCGTCGGGGGCAAGGCCGTTGACGATAGCCTGAGCGGAGGACACGGCGGGCGATGCGCCGCGGGTGCTGATATATTTCATAGGAAAGGTCTCCTTCATTGAACGATATGGGCGGGGATAATATAGCGCGTACGCGAGAAAAAGTCAAGTGTGTTTGAAACGCGGACGAAATCAAAACTTTATGTGCTGTTGGGCAGCAACTGTCCGGAGCCAATGGGCAAGGGCAGACTCGGAATAAAAACAGGGGACTTTGCCCTGCGGCGGATGGAGGACAACGTTCAGCGGTTCGCCGTCGGCCTGACGCTCCATGCGGGACAGGGGCAGATCGAGATAAAAATGCTCCTGCTTCAGATGGCGCAGCTCATGCTCAAGCGTCTCCTCACGCTGCTGCGGGGAGAGACGGGAATTTATATAGATATCGAAGCTGCCGTCATCATTCGGGACGCTGACGCCCTCGACGGCGCGGGGCAGGGAGACAAGGCGGACATAGTATTCGAGCATAGTAAGCTTATTCTGACGCCCTTAGTGCTTCGATGATCTTTACGGCCTGACGGACATCGTCGGGCGTGGCATCCTTGGCGAGCTTGAAGAGCAGGCGCATGTCTTCCCTGTCACGCAGGGCGGTGAGGAGCTGCTCAAGCTCATCATCGGAGGAGAGGGGGGAGATTTCGTCACTCTCATCGCAGAGGTACTGGGGGGTGGTATCGAGGATGGAGGCGAGGACGGACAGCTGCGCCGCGTTCGGCTGGGACTTATGCTGCTTCCAGTCCTGACAGAGAGTGGCGCTGCGGCCAAGGGACTGCGCGATGAATTTCTGCGTGATGCCCTTCGACCGGCGGAGGGAATCAAACCTTTCATAATTGAACAAAAGAATCACCCCATATATGTGCATAATGACAAATCGCAAAAAAGAGGGAGCAGACACTGGAAAATCTTAAAAACATGAGATATAATCCAAAGCGAATCAAATAAAAGAAAGATGTCTGGCCGCTGAAAGGACTGCTCATGGCTTTATTTTAATAGAAAGTGGAGGAGAAGTCAAGGGGTAATCTTATAAAAATAAGATTACGGAGGCAGGGTACGGGAGAAATCCACCTCATCAGTTGCCTGCGGCGACAGCTCAAGGGGAAGCCAAGGGAGCGGCGGCCGGGAGTGTTGGATGATCATAAAGGAGGGGGAGCGGTGACGCTGATAGCGGACGACCCGACCGTGCGGTGCATGGAGCGCACGGGATATCCGCCGTGGATGGTATACGGCGGAAAAAACGACGAGGAGGAGCAGGAAACAGAGCATGAGTAAATACCGAAAAGAATGCTGGACAGACGCGGATGTGCGCTGCCCGTTCTACATATCCGATGAGCGCAGCGCGAGGAGCATAACCTGCGAGGGCTGCATGGATGAGACAAAGGCGACGATGAGCTTCAGGACTCTGGCGAACCGCGACGGGCACATGGGCAGGTTCTGCGTGGGCGCATACGAGAGATGCCCGGTATACAGGAGCGTTTACCAGAGCAAGTACGCGGACGGGGAAGCATGACGGACTGGGAGAAGATCAGGACGGGCTTTGTCAAGGACGGGCTGAGCTACAGGGCGCTTTCACGAGAGTTTGCAGCGCCGTACAGCACGATACAGAGACGCGGCATCAAGGAGGACTGGCCGGGGCAGAGGGAAGAGTACCTCGAAGAAAACGTCGGGGAAAAGATGAAGCAGGTGAAGACAAAGCTGCTGCGGAGGATCGAGAGGACGCTCGACGAGGACAGGGAGCTTGACAGCAAGGACTTCAAGGCGATGACCGGGGCGCTCAAGGAGCTGCGGGAGATACAGGACGAGGCTGAGACGGCGAGAGTGAACGAGCCTTTGACGGTGAGGTTCGTCGGAAAAGCAGAGGAACTGAGCATGTGAGGAAAGATGAGGGAGAATGGCGGAGCTGAGGATACCGGAGCCGAGCGAGAAGCAGTGTCTGTTTATGTCGGATAAGCACAAGTACATAGGCTACGGCGGGGCGCGAGGCGGCGGGAAGAGCTGGGCGGTGAGAGTCAAGGCGGTATTGCTGTGCCTGCGGTACGCGGGGATAAAGGTGATGATAATAAGAAAGACCTATCCGGAATTGCAGGAAAACCACATCATACCGCTGTGCGAAATGCTCGGTTGCTACGCGGACGGGAGCGAGAGGATAGCAAGCTACAACGACGGGAAAAAGCACATCGTCTTCCCCAACGGCAGCAGGATACTGTTCCGCTACTGCGACAACGACAAGGATGCGCTGCGCTTTCAAGGGACGGAGGTGGACGTGCTGTTCGTGGACGAGGCGACGCAGCAGAGCGAGGAGAAGATGGAGAAGCTGCGCGCCTGTGTGCGAGGGGTGAACGATTTTCCGAAGCGTGTTTACTACACCTGCAACCCCGGAGGAGAGGGACACGCATGGGTCAAGAGACTGTTCATAGACAGGCGCTTCAAGGAGGGCGAGGAGCCGGAGGAGCACAGCTTCATACAGTCGCTGATAACGGACAACACGGCACTGATGGAGGCAGACCCGCAATACATAAAGCAGCTTGAGGCGCTGCCGCCGAAGCTCCGTGACGCGTGGCTCTACGGGAACTGGGAGATATTCGAGGGGCAGTTCTTCGAGGACTTCAGAACAGAGCCGGACATGAGAGCGGCGGAGGCGCACGGCGAGAGCCTGACGGCGGAAGAGCTGCGGGCGCAGCGGCGCTGGGTGCATGTGATAGAGCCGTTCGACCTGAACGCAGGCAGCTACCGGGGCTGGCGGATAATGCGCTCATACGACTTCGGCTACGGTAAGCCCTTCTCCTGCGCATGGTGGGCGATCGACTACGACGGGGTGATATACCGCATACTTGAGCTTTACGGCTGCACGGGCACGCCGAACGAGGGCGTGCGATGGACACCGGATCAGCAGTTTGCAGAGATCGCGCGGATAGAGCGCGAGCACCCATGGCTGCGGGGGAAGAAGATAGAGGGCGTGGCCGACCCCGCAATATGGGACGCGAGCCGGGGAGAGAGCATTGCTGACACGGCGGCGCGCTACGGGCTGTACTTCACAAAGGGCGACAACGAGAGGATACCGGGGTGGATGCAGTGCCACTACAGGCTGCAGTTCGACGAGGAGGGCTACAGCAGGATGTACGTATTCTCAAACTGCGCGGCATTTATAAGGACGGTGCCGGGGATGATGTTCAGCAGGACGGCACCGGAGGATCTCGACACGGAGATGGAGGATCATGTCTGCGACGAGTGGAGATACATGTGCATGTCGCGCCCGGTGGCACCGCTGAGACCGGTGGAGAGGAGAGTAATGATGAATGATCCGCTGGGGAGATATTAAAAAACAGGAGAGAGCAATGGACGAAACAAAAATGACGGCGATGCCGGTGAACGCGCAGACGCTGACGGAGCTGACGCGCATCCTGCAGAAATACAAGGCGGGCAAGACGAGCATCGAGCGAAGGACTGTCGCGGCGGAGAACTGGTGGAAGCTGCGCAATCAGGCCGAGGAGAGAAAGAAAACAGAGGGCATAGGCGGGTTCCAGGCCGTGTCCGGCTGGCTGCACAACGTGATAGTTTCAAAGCACGCGGACGCGATAGAAGCCTTTCCCGAGCCGAGCATCCTGCCGCGCGAGGAGGGCGACAAGACCGAGGCCGGGATACTGTCAAAGATCATACCGGTGATACTGGAGCAGAACGAGTTTGAGAAAACCTACTCGGACTGCATGTGGCAGAAGCTCAAGACCGGGACGGGCGTATACAAGATATACTGGGACGCGGACAAGCTCGGCGGGCTGGGAGACATCGCGATAGAACGCGTCGACCTGCTGAACGTGTTCTGGGAGCCGGGTGTGCGCGACATTCAGGACAGCAGATATTTCTTCCACACGAGCCTTGAGGACAACGACGAGCTTGAGAGACAGTACCCGCAGCTTCAGGGGAGACTGCGAGGGAACGCCTTCATGGCGACAAAGTTCGTGTACGACGACAGCGTGCCGACGGACGGGAAGAGCACGGTAATAGACGTCTACTACAAGAAATACTCCGGCGGGAAAAAGGTGCTGCACTACTGCAAATACGTAGGCGACACGCTGCTTTACTCGACGGAGAACACCGCGCAGAGCATGGCGGGCTCCGAGGAGATGGCGCGGGCGCTGCCGGGACTATACGAGCACGGGCTTTATCCCTTCGTGTTCGACAGCCTGTTCCCGGTGGAGGGCAGCCCCTGCGGCTACGGCTTCATCGACCTGTGCCAGAACAGCCAGACGCAGATAGACATGATGCAGACGGCTTTCGTGAAGAACACGATGCTGGGCGCGACGCCGCGATATTTCCAGAGAATGGACGGGGCGATAAACGAAGAGGAGTTTCTGAACCTCGCAAACCCCGTGATACACGTGAGCGGCAACCTCGGCGAGGACAGCATAAGGACTGTGGACTACAGGCCGCTGAGCGGGAACTACCTCGAAATGCGAACGAGCATCATAAACGAGCTGCGCGAGACGAGCGGGAATACCGAGACTTCAGTCGGGCTTATCAACGCGGGGGTCACGGCGGCATCGGCCATCGCGGCGCTGCAGGAGGCCAGCGGCAAGGGCAGCCGCGACGCCACGCGCGCAAGCTATCGTGCCTACGGGCAGATAATATCGATGTGCATAGAGCTGATACGGCAGTTTTACGACCTGCCGAGACAGTTCAGGATAACGGGACAGCTCGGGATAGAGCAGTTCGTGTCCTACTCGAACTCCGGGATAAAGCCGCAGTACCAGGGGATGATCGGAGACACCGACCTTGGGATGCGTCTGCCGGTATTCGACATAAAGGTGATACCGCAGAAGAAAAACTCCTACACGAGACTGAGCCAGAACGAGCTGGCGCTGCAGTTTTATCAGCTGGGCTTCTTTGCCGAGGGGCAGGCGGATCAGGCGCTGGCGTGCATGAGCATGATGGAGTTCGAGGGCAAGGATGAGCTGATGCAGAGGCTTGCATACAACGGGACGATGCAGAGGCAGCTTGCGATGTACCAGCAGTATGCGCTGGCGCTGACGCAGAAATACGAACCGGACAAGGCCGGGGCGCTGATGGAGAGCATCACGGGGCGCGCCGCCCCCGGCGGTAAGACCGCGAAGAGGGCCGCAAAGCTGAAGGGCAAGGAGAGCGGCAGAATGGAGCGGGCGCGCAGCAGCGCCTACAACGCAGCGCTGCCCGGAGGCGGACGATGACGAGGGTATGCTATTACAGAAACGAATACCGGCTGCGCGCCGAGGGGCACGCGGGAGCCGGTGAAAAGGGGCGAGACCTTATATGCGCGGCGGAGAGCATACTGATGATGGCGCTGGAAAGGCACGTATCGCAGCGGCCGGAGATGAGGGCGGAGATCCTGAGAAGGCCGGGGGCGGAGGAGATACGCTGCCGACCGGATCGCGGCTGCGAGGGAGCGTGCAGGGAGAGCTTCGACACGGTATACGCGGGCTTTGCGCTGCTGGCGGGGGAGTACCCGGAGCACGTGAGCGCGCGGGAGATATGAGGCGGAGGACAGGAGGAAGATGATGGACAGAGAAGACACCATCGAAAAAGAGCAGGCCGGTGAGGAGCGAGCGAGGACGCAGGTGCTCCGCGCGCAGGAGACCGGCACGAACTATGAGAGCACGATGGAGACGCTGCGGCAGGCGGAGCAGGAGCTGCCGTCGTTCAGCGGCAGCTACGACGATGAGATAGGCAGGCTCTACGACAGGATAATCAACCGCGAGGGCTTCCGCTACGACATGAACAGCGATCCGCTGTACATGTCATACAGGGACAGGTATGCGCGCGAGGGCAGACTCGCGATGAAGAACACGATGGGGCAGGCGGCGGCGCTCACGGGCGGCTACGGCTCGAGCTATTCGCAGGCGGTGGGTCAGGAGCAGTACGGAGCGTATCTGGAAAAGCTCGGGAACGTTATGCCGCAGCTCTATTCCGCGGCATACAGCCGCTATAAGAGCGAGGGCGAGGCGCTGAGCGAGAAGTACGCGATGGCGGTAAAGCGCGGAGAGAGCGAGTATAACAGGTACCGCGACAGGCTCAGCGACGCGAAGGCGCAGCAGGAGCTGGGCTACAAGCTCGAACAGCAGGACTACGAGCGGCAGCAGAAAGCGTTCCAGACGCTGATGAGCCTGATATCATCGACGGGCTATGAGGCAAACGAGGACGACCTGAAGCAGAGCGGCATGTCACAGGCGCAGGCCGACGCGATAAGAAATGAGTTCCTGAGAAAGAACGGGCTGCTCGACACCGGCGGTACGTCGTCGGGCGCATGGTACGGAGGCTATGCGAGCAAGGAGCAGACGAAGCTTGACGCAAACGAGAAAAAAAGCAGCAGCGGCAAGAACAGGAGAACATGACAAACAGCCCTTAACTATCCCCACCGCGGGGGGATCATATAAAGGAGAAGAACACAGGCGATGAAAGAAAACAGCATGAGCGAGGCAGTGGATGAAAAGACCGGGGCGGCGGCTCCGGAAACGGGCGTAAAGGCTGCCGACGCCGGGCAGGAGGACATGCAGGGCACGGAGAAGCAGGAAAAGAGCAAGCCGGGCTGGGACGAGCTGATGGCAGACCCCGAGTACAAGAGCTGCTTTGACAGCAGGGTGCAGGAGATAGTCCGCAAGCGGCTGCGCGACAGGCACGGGAGCGAGGAGACGCTCGGCAGGCTCAGGCCGGTGCTGGAGGCGCTGGGGGAGAAATACGGCCTTGAAAGCACTGCGCCGGAGGCTATCGACGCGCAGGCGCTCTCTGAGCTGATACGCACGCCGCCGGGATTCGGCAGCGGCGAGGAGATAAGGCGGCACCTTGAGGAGCTGGCATATCAGGCGGCGGCGCTGAGGGAGAGCTTCCCGGAGTTCAGCCTTGAGCGGGAGATGGAGGATCCGGAGTTCCTGCGGCTGACAGCGCCGCACACGGGGCTCACGCTTGCGGATGCATACTACGCGCTGCACCGCGAGGAGATCGGCGCGATGGCGGCAAGGCGCAGCCTTGAGGCGCTCACGCGCGCGGTGAGCTATGGCGGCGCGCGGCCGAGGGAGATCGCCGGGAACATGGCGGCGAGCAGCATGACTGCCGACCCGAGGGGCATGTCCAAGGATGAGCGCGAGGCGCTCAAGAAGCGTATCTATGAAGCAAAGGCACAGGGAAGAAAGCTGCCGTATGGCAGTTAATTAGGAAAGGAAGAGAAGATGGAGAATTTTAAGTTTGATTTGCAGATTTTTGCGGATGCGGGCACTGTCGTGAACGCGACAGGCGGCTACGTCAATTCCGGCACGGGCGAGGTGACAGGCTTCACCGACGGCAAGACCCTGAGCCCCGAGCTCAAGGCATTTTACGACACGGAGCTGCTGGAGAACGCGCGCACGGAGATGTTCTACGCGCAGTTTGCAAAGCGCCAGCCGCTGCCGGCAAACCACCACGGCAGCGTCGAGTGGCGCAAGTGGAACACCTTTGACCGCGCGGCAAAGCTCAAGGAGGGCGTCATACCCACCGGGCAGAAGTTCGGCGTGACTACGGTGACGGGCGCGGTAGATCAGTACGGCACTTACACGTCGATCACCGACAAGCTGGAGCTGCGCGCTTATGACGACGTCATACTCGGCGCGACTGAGGAGATGGGCGCATCGGCAGCCGAGACTCAGGAGAAGCTCATACGCGACGCGCTGCTCATGGGCACGAACGTGCTCTACTGCGACAATATCGACAAGGACACCGGCAAGGTGCTAAGCACCCCGGAGAGCTGCGCGCAGATGGGCGCGGGCGGCGTGACTAAGGGCGCATCCGGCGCGGCCGACACTCCGCACGGCTGGTCCCTGCTGACCCCGGCGATGATAAACAAGGCCGTGACCATCATGAAGAAGAACCGCGTGCCGCGTATAAACGGCTATTACTACGCGGTGATACATCCGTCCGTCGCGCACGACCTGAGACAGGACGAGGGCTGGATCGAGGCGCACAAGTACGCCGCTCCCGCCGCGCTCTTTAACGGAGAGATCGGCGAGCTGCACGGCGTGCGCTTCATCGAGAACGTGTTTGCACCCGTGCTCGGCGTCGCGGGCGAGAGCGCGGACGGCGACGACGAATACGTCAACAAGAGCCGCAGCCGCACCTACGCGACATATTTCTTCGGCAAGGACAGCTTCGGCATCATCGACCCCGAGGGCGGCGCGCTGGAGATGATAGTCCACGACAAGGGCGAGATCGGCGGCCCGCTGAACCAGTTCAGCACCATCGGCTACAAGTTCGAGACCAACGGCGCGACCATCCTTTACCCGGAGCGCCTGCTGCGCGTGATGAGCTGCTCCAGCTTCAGCGCAAGCGACGAGACCAATTAAGTTAAAGGCACTGTGTGGAAGCTTGCTTTCACACAGTGCGGATGAAAGACGATATTCATTATAAATAAGGAGAAAAGACATGAAGGACGAGAGAGTTGAAATATTCATCCCGAGAGCTTCGGACAGAGAGGATCCCAATCTTTTCGCGGCGGTGAACGGCGTGAACTACCTGCTGCCGCGCGGCAAGAAGTCATGTGTGCCCAAGGCCGTGGCAGACGAGATCGAGCGCAGCGGCCGCGCCGCCGACATTTTCTACGAGAATGTCGACGGGATGAAGAACACCGGAAACTGAGGCGCAGGCCATGAAAGCGATGGACATCATCGACCGGCTGGCCGGGCTGGAGCCGAACCAGTACAGCCCGGAGCAGAAGCTGCGGTGGCTGTCGATACTGGACGGGAAGATATACGAGGAGGTACTGCGTCCGAGGGAGGCGGAGCCCAAGGGCTTCACGGAGTACGTCAACGGCAATGAGGAGCTGCTGGTGCCGTTTCCCTACGGGGATGACGTGTACCTCAACTATCTTCAGGCAATGGTCGCGCTGGAGAACGCGGAGACGCAGCGATACAACAAGCGTTTGCAGTTTTTCAACAACGCCTACGCCGAGTACCAGAACTGGTACAACAGGAACCACAGTATGTCCGACGTGACGGACGGAGGAGTGCGCAGGCACTTTGTGTTTTAGGAGGGGATAGATATGCCGCTGCTGCCGACACTGGACTATGAATACACGGACAGAGAAGTGACGGACACCTTTGCGGGCTATGACCACAAGCTCAAGATAGGCGCGGGGGAGTTCTACGACACGGAGAACCTGACGAGCGCATACTACCCGCTGCTGGCCGAGAGGAAAAAGCGCGGCCTTGTAAAGCAGCTCACGGCGCCGGGTGGGCTGCTCGGCAAGGAGGAGCTTGCATATGTGGATAACGGGACGCTTTATTATAACGGCGAGCCGACGGCGCTGACAGGACTCACGGCGGGCGAGAAGCAGCTTGTGAGCATGGGGGCATACATCTGCGTGTTCCCGGACAAGAAATACTATAACACCGCCGACGCCGGCGATCACGGGAGCATGGAGGCATACTACACCTCGACCGGCACGGTGAAGTACACGATGTGCCGGGCGGACGGCACGGAGTACGCGAAGCCGACAGTCTCGGCGGCAGCGCCCGAGGAACCGGAGAACGCGGCGCTGTGGATAGACACCTCGCAGGAGAAGCACGTGCTCAAGCAGTGGAGCAGCGCAACGCAGGAGTGGGTATCGGTGCCGACGGTGTACACGAGGGTACAGTTCATATCCGAGGGCGAGCTGCTGGGGCTCTTCAGTGTATACGACGGGGTGGAGATATCCGGGGCGGGCGTCGAGGACGTGAACGGGACGAAGGTCATATACGCCATAGGCGGGAGCGAGACTGTGCTGGACTACATAGTAGTGACAGGACTGCTCGAAGCGGCGTATGAGCAGACGACGGGCACGGTCAGCATAAAGCGCACGGTGCCGCAGATGGACTACATATGCGAGAGCCAGAACAGGCTCTGGGGCTGCTATTACGGAAACGACGGGGAGCAGAGCCTCAACGAAATATACTGCTGCGCGCTCGGCGACTTCAAGAACTGGCGGCAGTACATGGGGCTGAGCACGGACTCATGGACGGCCTCGGTCGGATCTGACGGGCCGTGGACAGGCGCGGTGAACTATCTGGGCTACCCCACCTTTTTCAAGGAGGACAGGATACACCGCGTGTCCATATCCGCATACGGGGCGCACCAGATAAACGAGACGGCCTGCCGCGGCGTGCAGAAGGGCAGCGGGAAGAGCCTTGTCGTCGTAAACGAGACGCTGCTGTATAAATCACGGTCGGATATATGCGCGTACCAGGGAGGCTTTCCGAGCAGCATATCCGACGCGCTGGGCGAGGAACTGTACTCCGACGCCGCGGCAGGAGCGATACGCGACAGGTACTACATATCCATGAAGAACAGCGAGGGTGAATACCAGCTCTTCGTATACGACATGGGGAAGCGCCTGTGGATGCGCGAGGACAGCTTGGAAGTCGACAGCTTTGCGCGGGTGGGCGATGAGCTGTACGCGATCTCGGGCAAGTTTCTCTACGCTCTCCAGGGGACGGCGGGAGAACCTGAGCCGTTTGTCAGCTGGAGAGCGGAGACGGGAATACTGTACTACCAGTACCCGGACAAGAAATACATCTCGCGCTTCAACATACGCGCGCAGATGGAGGAGGGGGCGGAGATGGACGTATACATCCAGTACGATTCCTCCGGCGTATGGGAGCGCAAGGGCAGGATAAAGCTCAAGGGGACGAACACGGTGACGGTGCCCATAAGGCCGCGGCGCTGCGACCACATGAGGATCAGGCTCGAGGGCAAGGGCATGTTCCGGCTGTTCTCCGCGGCAAAGATAATATCTTTCGGGAGTGATATGTGATGGAAGTATTTGAATACCCCCCGATACTCACGGGGAGCGTTGAGGAGCAGCTGGCGCAGCTGCGGGATTATCTGGTGCGCCTGACGCAGAAGCTCAACGAGAGACAGGAGGGCGGCGCGGCATGATGGAGTTTTATGTGAGCGGCCAGAGCCTCAAGATGTTCACGCCGGTAATAGCGGCGGACAGCCTGAAGTACCTGACGGCGCAGTTTCATTTCACCGGTGATGAATGGGACGGCTATACGCGCTGGGCACACTTCCGCAGGGGAGAGACGGTATACGACATAGAGCTTGATGAGAATGACCGCATCACCGAGGAGGATACGCTGAACCTCACAACAGGCGAATGGGAGATATACCTGACGGGTACAAAGGACACGGCGAGGCTCACAACAGTTGTGGTCGTGCTGACGGTGAAGGAGAGCGGACTTGTGGATGCGCCGCTGCACGTGCTGCCGCAGAGCGTGGCGGAGCAGATAGACGCGAAGGCCGCGCAGTCGCTTCTGACGGCGCAGGCGGTAAAGGCTGCGGCGGACGCCGGGAAGTTCAACGGCAAGGACGGAAAGAGCTTCGAGATAAAGGGCTACTACGCATCGACTGCTGCGCTGGAGGAGGGAGTACCGGAGCCGGCGCCGGGCGACGCCTACTGCGTGGGAAGTGCCGCGCCCTACGACGTGTACATCTACGACGGAGTAAGCGGCGAGTGGATCAACAACGGCACGATACAGGGCGCGAAAGGCGACACAGGCGCGGCAGGCACGACCTTTACCCCGCACCTTGACGGCAATGGAAATCTGAGCTGGACGAACGACGGCGGATTAGATAACCCAGAGACGCAGAACATACGCGGCGCTAAGGGAGACAAGGGCGAGACGGGAGCCGCAGGCAAGAGCGCATACGCCGCGGCGGTCGAGGCCGGGTACACAGGGACGGAGGCGACGTTCTACGCGGCGCTGACGGCGATGCCCTACCACAACGCGCGGCACCTGCCTGACGGGGCAGACCCGATAACGGTGAAGGCCGGGAACCTTGAAGCCTCGGCAGTTGAGACGGCGAAGATAAAGGATAAGGCCGTGACGATGGCGAAGCTTGCAGACCACGCGGTTTCCGTCGACTACACGGCGACGCTGAACACGACGTGGAGCGGGAGTGCCGCGCCTTACACCAAGGAGCAGACGATAAACGGCATACTCGCGACGGACAAGCCGCTGATAGACATCGTGCCGTCGGCGACCTTAGCGGACGCGGAGAAGCAGGCGGATGCATGGGCGCTCATTTACCGCGCGGTGACGGCGGCGAACAAGATAACGTTCTACGCCAAGGCAAAGCCGACAGTCTCGATACCCTTGCAGATACGCTGCATAAGAAAGTGAGGGGAAAGGAATGGGCGAAGCATTCATAACACGCCGGGGCGGGGGAACACCCTACGCGGTCATCGGGGTGACATACCCCTCGGGGAGCGTCTGCACCTGCACGAACGGCACACTGACGCTGACGGCGAAAGGCACGGGCGGCAAGGCGATATTCGTTATCCCCTCCGCCGGGACGTGGACGGTAAAGGCGGTCAAGGGCAGCGACAGCGCGAGCAAGGCCGTGAGCATCACAGCTGAGGGGCAGGCCGCGACGGTGACGCTGGTCTATTGGGACGGCACGATATACGACGCAGGCAACGAATACACCGCACAGACAGACGGCTGGACGTGCGTGACTACGGGCGGTGATGCCGCAGCCACAAAAACAAATAATCGGCTTACTGTATCTGTGAACCAGACAAGCAGTACGGCGTATGCCCGCACTGCAAACAAGATTTCCCTTACCGGCTTCACAAAGATCCAGGCCACCGTCTCCGCGCAGACTCACAGCAGTTCTTGGGGCGGCAACGAACGCTGCAAGCTGCTGGTATCGGCTAACGCTGACCTGAGTGACCCTGTGGCATCAGCGCAGCCGACAACAAATGACGCGCAGACTCTTTCACTGGATATAAATCTTACCGACACATATTACGTCGGAATCAAGGCTGCCGCCGGTACCGCAAGCAGCGTATCCATGACGGTAACGAAGATAAAACTGGCGTAGGAGGGCAGGACATGATCATTTATATTGACGGTGATTTTAAGTGCCACGTCTCGGCGGCTGAGGGGCGCAGGGAGATAGAGACAGGCTTCTTCAACGGCAAGTGCCCAGAGTGGATAGAGAGCTATCGCTTCGTCCCCGAGGGCGGGACATGGACGCGCGAGGACGGAGAAGAGTTCGCTGGCGCGGAGATGATAAGCCCGTGGAAAGACCTGGGCGAAGCATATGCGGCGCAGACGGTGTACCTGACAGGGAAGCTCGCGGCGGCAGAGGCGGACATCGCGGAGCTGGACATAGCGCTGCTCGACGCGGAATATGAAAACATAACGGGAGGAACGGACGATGAGTGATCTGATATACAGAGTGTGCAAAAGGACGATACGGCGCGGGGGATATCCTGCCGATATGCAGACAAGGCTCGATGTGTTCTACGCCGGGGGCAAGCTCAGCACCGCGGAATACGACGAGCTGTGCGGTATGCTTGAGGCTGAATGACGATGGACGTTATCGAAAGCGCCGCGGCATACGCGCAGAACATCGCGGCGGACGACAGCCACGGCTACGATCAGGCCGGCCGCTGGGGGCCTGACTACGACTGCAGCAGTCTGGTGATCTCCGCTTTCAGGAAAGCAGGGGTTCCGCTCAGCTGCACATATACGGGAAATATGCGCGGGGATATGCTGAGGTGCGGCTTCGAGGACGTGACGGGCAGCGTCGACCTTAACACCGGGGCGGGACTTGAGCGCGGGGATGTGCTCTTGAATCACATCCACCACACCAGCCTATATATAGGCGGTGGACAGCTTGTACAGGCGAGCATCAACGAGCACGGTACTACGACCGGAGGGCAGACCGGCGACCAGACCGGGCGCGAGATATACACGCGCGGGTACTATAACTATCCGTGGGACTGCGTATTGCGGTACACCGGCGCGGAGGAGCCTGAGACGGAGCGAGCGGCAGAGCATGTCAGCGTTGAGCTGCCGGTGCTGCAGAGAGGCAGCACCGGCGAGGCGGTGAGGGCGATGCAGATACTGCTGCGCGGGCGCGGCTTCGGCGTGGGCTGGTACGGCGCGGACGGTGAGTTCGGCGCGGCGACGGAGGATGGGCTGCGCGCTTTTCAGAGAGTAAAGAGAGAAGAAACGGACGGAGTCTGCGGAGAGAGGACATGGAGCAGGCTTCTGAAAGGGTAAAGGAAAAATGTGGGAGACGATAGCGGGCGCGGTAGTGACGGGGCTGCTGACGCTGATGGGCGTGCTTATCAGCAACAGCCGCTCGCAGGCCGTGACGGAGACGAAGCTTGAGGAGCTGACGCGCGAGGTCAGGGAGCACAACAACTTTGCGCGCCGCGTTCCGGTGGTCGAGGAGCAGATACGCGTCATGGACAGGCGCATGACGGCGCTGGAAAAATATAAGGATTAGGGAGGAAAAACATGGAATTCATGGGAGTTGCGGGAGTTGCGGCGATAGGGGTCATCGCTTACCTCATAGGCGAGGCGGTGAAAATAAGCCCCGCGGACAACAAGTACATACCGGTGATATGCGGCACTGCCGGGGCGCTGCTCGGCGTGGCGGCGATGTACACCGTGCCGGAGTTCCCGGCAGGGGATATCATCAACGCGATAGCGGTCGGCATTGTTTCGGGGCTTTCGGCCACGGGTGCGGATCAGATCGCAAAGCAAATGAAAAAATAAAAATTTTTGCCCCGCCATATGGCGGGGCAAAATGCAAGTACAGTTTTGGCGGGGGAAAAAATATATTGAAGATTTTAATAAAATAATAGTATTAGAGCAGGCCGCCGATCTTGATGAACACGGGAGCGAAGACGACCGACACGACGGTCATGAGCTTGATGAGGATGTTGATCGAGGGACCGGCAGTGTCCTTGAACGGGTCGCCGACGGTATCGCCGACAACGGCGGCCTTGTGAGCGTCGGAGCCTTTGCCGCCGTTCGAGCCGCTCTCGATGTACTTCTTGGCGTTATCCCACGCGCCGCCGGCATTGGACATGTATATGGCGAGCAGGACGCCGGAGACGAGGGAGCCAGCGAGCAGACCGCCGAGCGCGGCAGGGCCGAGCAGGATGCCGACAAGCAGCGGGCAGACGACCGCGAGGAGGCCGGGAATAATCATCTCGCGCAGTGCGGCCTTGGTGGAGATGGCGACGCAGGTGCCGTAATCGGGTTTGCCGGTGCCGTCAAAGATGCCGGGAATCTCGCGGAACTGACGGCGGACCTCTTCGATCATCTTATAGGCGGCCTTGGAGACAGAGTCCATAGTGAGGGCGGAGAAGGTGAAGGGGAGCATGCCGCCTATGAGCAGGCCGATGACGACATCGGGCTGGAGAAGATCGATAGCGGAGAGCTTGACTTCGGAGGCGTAGGAGACGAAGAGCGCGAGCGCAGTGAGCGCGGCGGAGCCGATGGCAAAGCCCTTGCCCATGGCGGCGGTGGTGTTGCCGACCGCGTCGAGCTTATCGGTGATCTCACGGACGTGGGGGTCGAGGCCGCTCATCTGGGCGATGCCGCCGGAATTATCGGCGATGGGGCCGTAGGCGTCGACGGCGACGGTGATGCCGGTGGTGGAGAGCATGCCGACGGCGGCGAGGGCGATACCGTAGAGGTCGCCGGTGACGGAATAGGATATGTAAATGCCGACGCAGATGAGGACGATGGGCACCCATGTGCTCATCATGCCGACGGAGATGCCGCTGATGATGGTGGTGGCGGAGCCGGTCTCCGACTGGCTCGCGATGCGCTTGACGGATGTATAGTCCTCGGAGGTATAGACCTCGGTGACAAAGCCGATGACGAGGCCGACGATGAGCCCCGCGATGATCGCGGCGGCGCAGTAGAGGCTGCCGAAGAAGACATAGCTGAGGATAACGGCACCGACCGCGACGATGACGGCGGAGACGTAGGAGCCCATTTTCAGAGCCTTATGGGGGTTGGAGTCATCACTGCCGCGGACGAAGAAGGTGGCGATGATGGAGGCGAAGATGCCGACGGCCGCGACGGCGAGGGGGAAGATGACGCCGGCGCCGGTGAAGAGACCGACGGCGGAGACACCGAGAGTTATCGCGGAGACGATAGCGCCGACGTAGCTTTCAAAGAGGTCAGCGCCCATGCCGGCGACGTCGCCGACGTTATCGCCGACGTTATCGGCGATGACGGCGGGGTTGCGCGGGTCGTCCTCGGGGATGCCGGCCTCGACCTTGCCGACGAGGTCGGCGCCGACGTCGGCTGCCTTGGTATAGATGCCGCCGCCGACGCGCGCGAAGAGCGCGATGGAGGAAGCGCCGAGGGAGAAGCCGAAGAGGATGTCATAGCGGCCGGTGAGGATGTAGATAAGGCTACATCCGAGAAGGCCGAGACCGACGACGCACATGCCCATGACAGAGCCGCCGGAGAAAGCGACGGAGAGGGCGCGGTTCATGCCGTGCTCGAGGGCGGCGTTCGCGGTGCGGACATTGGCCTTGGTGGCGACGCGCATGCCGAAGAAGCCAGCGAGGATAGAGCAGCCGGCGCCCGCAACAAAGCACAGCGCTGTGGCAAGATTAATGAAAACGGCGATCAGGATAAACAGGACAAGAATAAAAACAGCCAGAATCTTATATTCTGACTTCAAAAAAGCGCTTGCGCCCTCAGCGATCGCGCTCGATATTTCCTGCATACGGCTGCTGCCGGGTGCCATTTTTGAGACATAGTTCGCCTTATACGCCGCGAATGCGAGAGCCGCTATCGCGAGCAGAGGCACAAGGTAGATCAATACATGCATGGGGAAGAGTCCTCCAATCTTTTTCATTTTTGCCCGGCAGCCGTACTGAAAATGACAGCTCCGTGTGTTTGTGTATTTTAGACTATAAACGGCCAAATGGCAACACTGAAACGGAGGAAAATAATGCAAAATGACGAAGTTCATAGGAAACTCCAAATTGTGGGAAGAGTTGTTAAGACTTATGTACAAAATCCACAAAAAATCCGGGCGAAATCAGATCGAGAACGTTAAAAAATAAACGTGAAATGAATAAAACCCATGAAGAGTTCTTTTGTAAACCGGTTTACACAAATAATGTGTATTTTTTTAGCGAAAATATGACTGGGATAATGCACAAAAAACTGAGAGCAAAAGACGACAGAGAGCGCGGAAGCATTGAGATATCATGCCTTTGCATCGACCAAAGCCGCTATTGACGCAGACTAAACAAAGGTTGTGTTTTCGGAGGAATGACGGTATACTTAAATTTACCAAAGACGTAAAAATTTTGTGCTGAGGAGGCGGACATGAAGGACATGGAACTGAGCAGGGACGAACTGAAATATCTCAGGCTTTTATCCAGAACCTATCCGACCATTCAGGCGGTCAGCACGGAGATAATCAACCTCCGGGCGATACTTAACCTACCGAAAGGAACGGAGCACTTCATAAGCGATATCCACGGGGAGTACGAGGGCTTCAGGCATATCCTGCACAACGCCTCGGGCTCGGTGCGCCGCAAGATAGATCAGGCGCTCGGGGACTTCGTGTCCTCAAGCGACAGGGATAATCTCGCGACACTGATATATTATCCGGAGCTGAAGCTGCAGGAGATAAAGGAGACCGGAAAGGCGACGCGCGAGTGGTACACCATAACGCTGCGGCAGCTCGTATCCGTGTGCAAGATAACGACATCGAAATACACGCAGTCAAAGGTCAGGAAGATGCTGCCGAAGGACTTCGAGTACGTCATAACAGAGCTTATGACCACCGGCAGCAAGGACTTCAACAAAGAGGAATATTACAGCCAGATCATAGACTCGATCATAGACATAGGCAGAGCCGACAAGTTCATCGTTGCGCTGTGCAACCTTGTGCAGAACTCGGTCATCGATAAGCTGCACATCGTCGGCGATATATTCGACCGCGGCGACAGCCCGCATCTGGTGATAGACGAGCTGGAGAAGCAGCGCTATGTCGATATCCAGTGGGGCAACCACGACATTCTCTGGATGGGGGCCGCGGCGGGGAACCGCAGCTGCATCGCAAACGCCGTGCGCATCTGCCTGCGCTACAACAACTACGACTTCCTTGAGGACGGCTACGGGATAAACATCAGGCCGCTGGCGATGTTTGCCATGCGCGTCTATGAGGACGATCCCTGCGAATGCTTCGCGCCGAAGCGCTCGAACCCGGACGCTTATGAGGATCACAGCGACGCGGTAATAGCGAAGATGCACAAGGCGATAAGCATCATACAGTTCAAGCTTGAGGGGCAGGATATCCTTGCGCATCCGGAATACGAGATGGAGGATCGGCTGCTGCTCGACAAGCTCGACCTTGAACGCGGTGCGCTCAGGATCGGCGGGCAGGAGTATCCGCTCAAGGACACAAACTTCCCGACGATCGACCCCACGGCGCCATACGCGCTCAGCCCGGAGGAGGCAAAGGTCATAGAGGGGCTCGTCAGCTCCTTCGTCAACTGCGAGAAGCTCCAGCGGCACATTGAGTTCATATACAAGAAAGGCTCGATGTATAAGTATTACAATAACTGCCTGATGTTCCACGGCTGCATACCGATGGAACCGGACGGCAGCTTCACGACGCTGAACGTCTATGGGGACATATGCTCGGGCAAGTCGCTGTTCGACTGCTGCGAGCGCCTCGCCCGTCAGGGACGCTACGGCGGGGAGGGCTCGGAGGAGCGGCGGCGCGGCTGCGACTTCATGTGGTACCTCTGGTGCGGGGCAAAGTCGCCGCTGTTCGGCAAGGATAAGATGGCAACCTTCGAGCGCTATTTCCTCGACGATAAGCAGACGCACAAGGAGGTCTCCGACGCATACTTCAAGCTGGCCTATACCCGCGAGATGGCGGACAAGATACTGGAGGAGTTCCGGATAACGGACAGGGACGCCGTTATCGTGAACGGGCACATCCCGGTCAAGATAAAGAAAGGCGAGAGCCCGATAAAGGTGGACGGGAAGCTGCTGATCATCGACGGCGGACTGTCCAAGGCGTACCAGTCCGTCACCGGCATCGCGGGCTATACGCTGGTCTCAAATTCGCACCAGATGTATCTTTCCGAACATGAGCCCTTTACATCACTGCAGGAGTCGATATATAATAACCTCGACATGCATTCGCGGATGATACCGGTCAAGACCTACCCCAACCGCGTCAAGATCGCCGATACGGACGACGGCTGCGAGATCGCAGCGCAGATAGCGGAGCTCGAAAAGCTGCTGGAGGCCTACCGCACCGGCGCAATCAAGCATGGAAAAGCCTGATCAACGGAGGAAAGCCTATGCCAAAGCTCAACGTATGCCTGATAAACGATTCGTTTCCGCCGGAGATAGACGGGGTGGCGAACGCCGTCACGAACTACGCGCAGATAATCACGGAGAAATTCGGCAGCGCCGTGGTCGTCACGCCCGATAACCCGGAGGCGGACGACTCGGTCTATCCCTTCCCGGTGGTGCGCTATCCGAGCGTTGACATGACGAAGCTTGTGGGCTACAGAGCGGGCTTCCCGTTCTCGGCGGCGGTGCAGAAAACCCTTGAGGCCGGGAACTTTGACATTATCCACAGCCACTGCCCGATAACCTCGACGATGCTCGCGCGCTCGCTGCGGGACAGAATAAAGGTCCCGGTGGTGATGACCTACCACACGAAGTTCGACATAGACATCGCAAACGCCATACGCGGCAAGCTCCTGCAGGAGGAGGCCAAGGCGCTGCTTGCAGCGAACATCTCCGCCTGCGACGAGGTGTGGACGGTGAGCCGCGGCGCGGGTGAGAACCTGCGCGCCATCGGCTACGAGGGCGATTACATCGTCATGCCGAACGGTGTGGACTTCCCGCAGGGGAGAGTAGAAGATGCGCTCATTGCGCAGGTGACCGAGGGCTACGACCTGCCGGAGAATGTGCCGGTGTTCCTGTTTGTCGGCAGGATGATGTGGTACAAGGGCATCAGGATAATACTTGAGGGGATTGCGAAGCTGCGCGAGAGCGGGCAGGATTTCCGCATGGTATTTGTCGGCGGCGGCAACGACAAGGATGAGATCGTCGCGCTGACGGAGAAGCTTGGGCTGAGCGACAGGGTGTTCTTCTCACCGCCGATCCACGACCGCAACCTCATCCGTGCGTGGTACTGCCGTGCGGACATGTTCCTGTTCCCATCGACCTTTGACACGAACGGTCTTGTCGTGCGCGAGGCTGCGGCCTGCGCGCTGGGCAGCGTGCTCGTTGTGGGAAGCTGCGCGGCGGAGGATGTGACGGATAACGTCAGCGGCGTGCTGATAGAAGAGAATGCCGACAGCATGGCGGCAAAGCTCGAGGAGCTGTGCCGGGAACCGGAGGCAATGAAGCGCATTGGAGAGGCCGCGCAGCGGGATATCTATATCTCATGGGAGGACGCGATCGGCCATGCATGGGAGCGCTACGCGGTGGTCATCGACAATTACCGCGCGGGGAAATACCCGGAGCACGAGGGAATGTCAGACGAGTTTTTCCACAACATCGCAAAGACAATGGACGCCTATAACCGCAGCCGCGAGAAGCAGCAGGCGCGCGTCAATGAGCTGCGCCGTGGATACGCGGAGATCAGAGACGGGCTGACAGGGGAGCAGGAGAAGCTGAAGGAGAACCTGCTTGCCGGTCAGGCAAAGATCAAGGACGAACTGGCACAATTCATGGAGCGCTTCATGTAACGCAATAGACAAAACAGGACAGCGCCCGCGGATAGAATTTCCGCGGGCACTGTCCATTATTCTCCCTTATACTTCCGGCGGGTGGCAAGGCCGCCGCGGATATGCCGCTCGGCCTTGTTTATATCCAAGAGCAGACGCACCTGTTTATAAAGCCCCGGATTGACCCGCGGAAGCCGCTCTGTCAGATCCTTATGTACGGTGGATTTGCTGATCCCGAAGCGCTTGGCGGCGGAGCGGACGGTGGCCCGGTTGTCTATGATGAACACCGCCAGGTCACAGGCGCGCTGCTCGATATTTGTGTACATATGCACCACTCCCCATGCTTTCGTATTTGATGTATATGTGAAAGCATGGGGAGATATGAGAGAGCGCGGGTAAGGCGGTGCTGGGCGGTCTTAGCCTGTTATGGCATCAATTCTGCGCGCCGGCTCCGAGGACGGCTTTTATTATGTCCATAGCTTCGTCGAGCAGCGCCTCGGTGTGCGTCGCCATGTAGCTTGTGCGCAGCAGGCACTCCGTCGGCTCCGTTGCCGGGGGGAGGACGGGGTTAACATACACGCCGGCTTCATACAGCTCCTTTGCCTTTCTCAGAGTGTTTTCCGCCTGATAGGTGTATATCGGGATTATCGGCGTGAGCGATTCGCGGATGTGCAGACCACGCTCCTTCAGCCCTTTTCTCGCATAGCTCGAGAGCGCGAGAAGACGCTCGGGCAGCTCCGGGTGCGCCTCGATATACCGCAGGGCGGCCAGCGCTGTCGCGCAGGCGCTGGGCGGGATGGATGCGGAGAAAATGAAGGGTCTGGAATTGTGGCGCACATAGTCGCACACCAATTCGCTCGCGGCCATATAGCCGCCGAGGCTGGCAAGAGACTTTGAGAACGTGCCCATGATTATATCTACCTCGTCGTCAAGGCCGAAATAGCTTGCGGTGCCGCGGCCGCCCTCGCCGATAACGCCGAGGCCGTGCGCGTCGTCCACCATCACCCTTGTGCCGTACTTCTTGGCGAGGTCGACGATCTCCGGAAGCTTGGCAATGTCGCCGCCCATGGAGAACACGCCGTCCGTCACGATCAGCACGCCGCTCTGCTCCGGCACGCGCTGAAGCTGAGCCTCAAGGTCTGCCATGTCCGCGTGCTTATAGCGCAGCATTTTCCCGTAGGACAGCTTGCATCCGTCATATATGCTGGCGTGGTTCTCGCGGTCGCATATCACGTAATCGTTCCGCCCGACTATGGCGCTGATTATGCCGAGGTTTGACTGAAAGCCGGTCGAGAATGTGACTGCGCCCTCCTTATGTACAAAGCCTGCCAGCTCTGCTTCGAGTTCGAGGTGCATTTCAAGCGTGCCGTTGAGAAAGCGGGAGCCTGAGCAGCCTGTGCCGTACCGCTCAAACGCCTTTATTCCGGCTTCCACTACCTCGGGCTGAGTCGTCAGACCGAGGTAGTTGTTCGAGCCGAGCATTATGCGCCGCTTGCCCTCCATGATGACCTCGACGTCCTGACGCGATTCCAGCGCATGGAAATAGGGATATATGCCTTTTTCCCTGTAATCTTTTGCAAGGGTAAAGTTTTCGCATTTTGTGAAAATATCCATCGTTTGCAGCTCCTTTACTAACTTCAAAAATTTTGATTAAAAAATTTGAACTAATATCTGCATGATAACCGAATGCTGCAAACTTGTCAATATGATTTGTGCGATTTGTGCTCAGCATCTGTTGAATACGGTTTCGATACGGAGATTGCCGAAATTTATACAATCACACTCGGATTGTAGTGCGTCTGCATCCCCCCGGGGGGCTTAAAATCCCAGAGGCAATCATGTATACTCAATGACAGTAAGCATGAAGCGCTCATGAACTGTATGCGGAGCGGAGGCCGATCACCTCCGCTCCACTCAGATACAACGGAGGAAAGAACAGATGTCCAAAAAAATAACTGCGATAATACTCGCGCTTGCGGCGCTGCTGTCGCTCGCTGCCTGCGGGAGCTCCACTGCACCTGAGCAGAGCGCTGCGCCCGCGCAGGAGAATACTGCACAGGAAAACACCGCGCAGGAAATGCGTATTGTGACCGATACATGGGGACGTAAGGTCGAGATACCCTATAACGTCGAGAGCATTATCTGCCTCGGTTCGGGCGCGCCGCGCATGGCGGCGTACCTTGATGTCGTGGACATGATGGTCGGCGTTGAGGATCACGACAAGGAGGCCTATAACATTCTCCGCGACTATAACCCGGTTTACCGCGACGAGATAAAGGAACTGCCCGCGGTCGGCTCGGGCGGCGGCAGCGGTGCGAACAACGGCTATGCCGAGGAGATAATCACCGTTGCACCCGACGTTATCCTCGCGGGCTTCTCTGCCGAGGCGGCGGATGAGCTTTACGGCCAGACCGGCATACCCGTTGTGTGCGTGCGCTATCTCAGCCGCAATTTCGTGGACGAGAGCTTCTACGACGCGATGCGCGTTTTTGCCGAGGTCGTCGGAGCACAGGAGCGCTGCGAGGCCGTGCTCTCTTTCATCGATGAATGCAAGCAGGATCTTAACGACCGCACCAAGGACATCCCGGATTCCGATAAGCAAAAGGTCTATACCGGCGCTGTTACGTTCTCCGGCCGCCACGGCTTTGGCGGCACCTATGCGCACTTCGGCCCGTTCATGGGTGTGAACGCGCTCAATGTTGCCGATGAGGCGGCGGACCAGAACTATTATGAGGTAGACCTCGAGAAGGTCATCGAATGGGATCCCGATATAATCTTCCTTGATCCGGGCAACATGGATCTTGTGAATGACGAATATAACACTAATCCTGGCTTCTTTGACGCGCTGCGCGCGGTAAAGGAGGGGCAGGTCTACACGATGCCCTCCTTCAATAACTGCGGGACGAACATCACCTACGCGCTTATGGATGCATACTATGCCGGCATAGTGCTCTATCCCGAGCAGTTTGCCGATGTGACGATGCCGGAGATCGGCGGGAAGATACTCTCTTTCATGCTCGGCAAGGACACCTTTACCGAGATGGAAGCGGGCGGACTTTACTATGGGATATTGACGATCGGAGAATAAACAGAGATGAGAAGGAAAAGCCTTGAGACGCTCAATAATGACTACGGGCGCTATATATGGAGAAAGTGGCTCGTGCTGCTTGTGCTGCTCGTCATTACCGCCGCGTCCGGGCTTTTCTCGCTTATCGCGGGTTCTGCGGGACTGTCGGTGAAGGAAGTGATCCTCGCGATAGCCCACCGTGGCGACCTTCGGACAGAAACGATAATCTGGAACGTGCGTATGCCGAAGCTCGCTACCGCCGCTGCGGTGGGAGCGGCGCTTGCATTGAGCGGCTGCATCATGCAGAACGTGCTGCGAAACCCGCTTGCCTCGTCGTCTACGCTGGGTGTGTCCCAGGGCGCATCCTTCGGCGCGGCAGTGGCGATAGTGTATTTCGGCGCGGGGATCCAGGTCAACGCCGGGGGGACGTCCTCTGCGCTGACCGTGACGAATCCTGCGCTCGTGACGCTCTGCGCGTTTGCAGGGGGCATGGCGACGACCGTTATTATCCTCGCCATCTCGCGCCTGCGGGGCACGACCCCCGCGACCATGGTTCTCGTCGGCGTTGCGCTCAGTTCGATGTTCACCGGCGGCACGGCGCTCATCCAGTATTTCTGCGACGACGTCATGGTCGCGACGGTCGTATACTGGACATTCGGCAGCCTTGGCCGCGCCGGGTGGCGGGATATTGCCATAATCGTGGTACTGACTTTCGGGGCGTTCGGGTATTTCATCTATAACCGCTGGAACTATAACGCGATGGAGAGCGGCACGAGCACGGCAAAGAGCCTCGGCGTCCATGTCGACGCGCTCATACTCTCCAGCATGGCGCTGTGCGCGCTCATATCCTCCGTGGCCGTCGCGTTCGTCGGCTGCATCAGCTTCATCGGCCTTATCGCGCCGCATATCATGCGCCGTTTTCTCGGCAACGATTACCGCTTCCTTATCCCAGCCTCGGCACTGTGCGGCTCGGCGCTGCTCATTCTGTCGGACATCGTCTCGCGGACGCTGCTGTCGCCGACGGTGCTGCCGATCGGCGCGCTGACCTCTTTCCTGGGCGCGCCGCTGTTCCTCTACCTCATCATAAAGCGAGGCGGCATGAAATGATAGAAGTCAAGAACCTGAGTTTTTCATACGGAGAAAGAGAGATACTGCACGGCGTCAGCTTTTCGGCAGAAAACGGTGAGCTGGTGGGTATCCTCGGCAATAACGGCGCGGGCAAGAGCACGCTCGTCACGTGCATCAACCGCATAAATACGCCGGGCTCGGGCACTGTCCTGCTCGACGGCGAGGACATCGCGCAGTTCGGGCGCAGGAAGCTTGCCCGGAACATCGCCTATGTCGCGCAGAAAAACGAACTGACGCAGGCCACGGTGTTTGACTGCGTCCTGCTTGGCCGCAAGCCATACATAAAATGGTCGGTGGGCGACGAGGACGTGAGCATCTGCGACAGGGTCATCGAGCGCGTCGGCCTTGCCGAGCTGCGTCTGAGGCCGGTGGATGAACTGTCGGGGGGAGAATTGCAGAAGGTGATGCTCGCACGCGCTCTCGTGCAGGAGCCCAAGGTGCTCGTGCTTGATGAGCCAACGAGCAATCTTGATCCGAGAAACCAGCATGAGATGATGAAGCTTGTGCGCACGGTAGCGGATGAGCGCGGGATAACCGTGCTCGTGGTCATCCATGACCTGAGCCTTGCCATGCGCTTCTGCGATAAATTCCTGCTTATGAAGGACGGCAGTGTGTTCAGATATGGCGGTAGAGAGGTGCTGTCGGATGACAACATCTTCCCGGTGTACGGTATGCATGCTTATGTTGAGACCGTACACGGCCTGCCGGTAGTCGTGATGCACGAGGATGATTGGGGTGCAGACAATGAAGGATGAACGCGCGAAATGGGACGAGGCTGCACCCGAATACCAGAGCGTATTCCGCCTTGGACTGAACGACTACAATTCAGCGCTGCTGCGCTTCTGGCAGGAAAACGGGATGCTCACGCCGGGCTGCCGCGTGATAGACATCGGCTGCGGCGTCGGCAAGTACGGTGCGTATCTCGCCGGGCTCGGCTGTGACGTGACGCTGACTGATATTTCCGAAAACATGATCGCTCACGCGTGCGAGAACATGGCACCGTACAAGACCCCGTGGCGCGCAGTCTGCTGCGATTTCAATGAGATCAGCGGCAGGGAGGAGGCGTTCGCGGAGGGCTTCGACCTTGCAATATCCACTATGTCGCCTGCAATACACGATGCAGCCACCGTCAAAAAAATGAGCTGCATGACACGCTCATGGTGCTTTACGGCGAATTTCTATGAGTGGCGTCAGCCGCTCCGTGACGCGCTGATGAAAGAGATAGGTATTGAGCCGCGCCCAAAGCATACCGGTGATCTGAAAGCCGACTGTGCCGCACTTATTCAGGCAGTGACAGACGCGGGCTATGTGCCTCAGGTGAAGTATGTCGATTACAATTGGTCGGATAAGCGCGGTGCGGAGGGGATGGCAGAGTATATGCGCCGCAATTACTTTGCGGATGAGCTGAATGCAGATGCGCTGTGCGCCGCCGCGCTGGAGCGGCTCAAAGATATATGCGATGCCGACGGCAACGTAAACGACGAAATAAACACGAAGGTGGCGTGGATATACTGGAGAACAGGAGAGAGAACATGATAAAAGAGCTGTATGAAAAAGCGGGCGAGCTGCACGGGCATTACTGCCCCGGCCTTGCCATAGGGGTCAGAGCCGCGGCTGCGGCGCTGGATATCCTGAGCCCGGAGAAAAAGAAAACAAATCTGTACTGCATCGCCGAGAGCCGCGCCTGCTACCTCGACGGGATACAGGTCGTTTTCGGAACGACGGTCGGGAACGGGCGTCTTGAAGTGCGCGACAGTGACGAGGCGGCGTTCAACTTCTATGACCGCGAGAGCGGGAAGAGCGTGAGGCTTGCCGCCGCCGTTATGCCTGAGGGGCTGAGCCGCGAAGAGAAGAGGGACTTCATCCTCACCGCACCGCTCGACGAGGTATTCACGCAGACGCCTGTGCGCTTTGAAGCGCCGCCGGATCTCCCGCCGAAAAAGAAGAGATAAAGAGGGAAACAAAAACCCCGGAGAAAGCTTGGCTTCCTCCGGGGTCGTGCTGTTATTTACTTCACCGCGTCGAGCAGAGCCTGAACGCGGTCGGTCTTTTCCCAGCTCACGCCGAGATCCTCACGCCCCATATGGCCGTAGGCGGCGAGCTTGCGGTAGATAGGACGGCGCAGGTCGAGGTCACGGATGATGGCGCTCGGGCGCAGGTCGAACACCTTCTGCACCGCTTCGGACAGGACGGCGTCGGAGACCGTGCCGGTGCCGAAGGTCTCAACGAGGACGGACACGGGAGCCGCCACGCCTATCGCGTAGGCAAGCTCTATCTGGCAGCGCTTCGCAAGGCCAGCCGCGACGACGTTCTTTGCCGCGTAGCGCGCGGCGTAGGCTGCGCTGCGGTCGACCTTCGTGGGGTCCTTGCCGGAGAAAGCGCCGCCGCCGTGGGGAGCGCTGCCGCCGTAGGTGTCGACGATGATCTTGCGCCCGGTGAGACCGGAGTCGCCCTGAGGCCCGCCGATGACAAAGCGGCCGGTGGGATTGACAAGGTACTTGGTGTTCTCGTCCAGAAGCTCCGCGGGAACGGTGGTCTTGATGACCTTTTCGATCATGTCGGCTCTGATCTGCTCGAGAGAGACCTCGGGGGAGTGCTGCGTGGAGATAACGACGGTGTCCACTCTGACGGGGCGGCGCTGCTCGTCATACTCAACGGTGACCTGGGTCTTGCCGTCGGGTCTGAGATAGGTGAGAGCGCCGGATTTTCTGACGGCGGTGAGCTTCTTTGCGAGCTTATGGGACAGGGAGATGGCCATCGGCATAAGCTCCGGGGTCTCGTCACAGGCGTAGCCGAACATCATGCCCTGGTCGCCGGCGCCGTTCTGGAGCTCGTCATATTCGCCGTTTTTGTTCTCAAGGGACTTGTCAACGCCCATTGCGATGTCGCCGGACTGCTCGTCGATGTTCGTGATGATGCCGCAGGTGTCGCAGTCAAAGCCGTATTTTGCGCGGTCGTAGCCGATATCGCGGATGACCTCGCGCGCGATGCGCGGGATGTCGACATAGCACTCGGTGCTTATCTCGCCCATGATGTGGACAAGGCCGGTGGAGACGGTGGTCTCGCAGGCGACGCGCCCCTGCGGGTCCTTCTCAAGGATGGCGTCGAGCACGGCGTCGGAGATCTGGTCGCAGATCTTATCGGGATGCCCCTCGGTCACGGATTCGGATGTGAAAAAGTAATGGCTCATTTATATATCCTCCTTTGTATTTTTACAGAACTTTGGGTCAAGGGCAGTAAAAAAGCTCCGTCATCCGACGGAGCATAAAGTCTGCATAAAAGCCTCATCTTTCGTATCACCGCCGGATTTGGCACCTTGCATACGCAGGTTGCCGGGCTTCACAGGGCCGTTCCCTCCACCACTCTTGATAAGGTGTTCAATTGTACTGTAATATTATAGCAGGTTTTTGCGCCGTGTCAATAGCCGGGGCGGGGGAAATTACCACCCGCAGCGGCGGGACGTCTTGCCAAAAGGGGAGCGATAGTGTATACTAATTAAAAAAGGGCATGTTGAATATGATAGATTGGTTTGCACATGTGAGAATAAAAGAGACTGGCATCACCGGTATCGTGGTCGACATTCACACAGTAAAAGGTATAGAGCGCTTTGAAGTCGAATCCGACGAAAAGGGAACGCCCGGCGGCTTCGGTGACGATGATAGCTGGAAACTGTACGGTTGTGTGGAATCTGAACTTGAGGTCATCGAAGAATGAACGTAGCAGGCTGATGTCAGTTAACCCATTGTTGTAGTCTCTTCGCAGTTCTTGGTATGGTAAAACATAGCATTGTTTCCACAGTCATTTTTTTACGTTGTAGTTCCCTAGCAGTTCTTGGTATGGTAAAACCCTTGTCGAACAGGAACGCCTTGGCAAGATGTTGTAGTTCCCTAGCAGTTCTTGGTATGGTAAAACTTGGTTTGGCGGCTATTTATAACATTTTTAGTTGTAGTTCCCTAGCAGTTCTTGGTATGGTAAAACCAACAGGCACATTGACGGGATCATACGTAAGGTTGTAGTTCCCTAGCAGTTCTTGGTATGGTAAAACTACAATATTCAGCCGGAGTTTGCTCTCATGGTTGTAGTTCCCTAGCAGTTCTTGGTATGGTAAAACCGTTTGTGCTGGGAACACTGGAAAGAGTTCGTTGTAGTTCCCTAGCAGTTCTTGGTATGGTAAAACCATGTTGCGCATCGGGATACACCTCCTCATGTTGTAGTTCCCTAGCAGTTCTTGGTATGGTAAAACTCTCCTCGGGCAAGTCCTCGAGCTCTTCGTTGTTGTAGTTCCCTAGCAGTTCTTGGTATGGTAAAACGGGACTTATCCAAACGACAACCAATACAGTGTTGTAGTTCCCTAGCAGTTCTTGGTATGGTAAAACAGCATGGGCAGACTATCGCTATAAGCCTTCGTTGTAGTTCCCTAGCAGTTCTTGGTATGGTAAAACGACTGCGGAAAAGGAGCCCTGAAATCAATGGTTTCAGGGCTCCTTTTTTATAAAAAAGTCTGCGCCGCCGCGGCAAAAATGCAGAAATTCCGATTTTTCAAAAAACGCTGAGGACCTCGCTCTCGAAAGGTTTGTCCGCAGGTGTGAGCTCGCCCAGCAGGATTTCGATACTCTCGTACTGCTTCTCGGTAATGACGAGCATCCGGATCGCCCCGTTTTTCGGCAGACGGTCGCGCAGGCGCTCACGGTGCTTGTCCACGGCGTCAGTCCCGTTGCATACGCGGGCGTATACGGAGTATTGCAGCATATGATAACCGTCCTTGAGCAGGAAGTTCCTGAATTTCGTGGCCTCTCTCCGCTGCGTCTTTGTCTGCACGGGCAGATCAAAAAATACGAGCATTCTCATAAACTTATTCATACCGGTGCTGTTCAAGCGCAAGCAGCTCTGGGAGGAGAAGCCGGGGCTGCTTTTCATCCAGTGAACGCAGCAGACTCTGCACGAGCCTGTCTATCGCGTATGCGGTGCTGTGATGCTGGGAATCGGAAAGAATGTCCAGATTCAGCGCACCGAAAAGCAGACGCTTTTTGTCGGGACCAAGCTCATCCTCGGGGCGGAAAGAGGAGAATACAAGAAGATCGATCAGCGGCCGGAAAGGCTCTATCAGGTCATCGGCAAGGTTAAATGCGTTCATCGAGCTTTCATGGTGTATTCCGAAAACGGGCAGCAGACCGTGCACCGCCAGAGAGCGGGCGATGCTGCCCCTGATGATGGCATAGCCGTAATTGAGCGCGGCATTGTATATGCAGTCGTTCCCCCGCGTGAAGCCTTCCCCGAAGAGAACGGGGAAATAAAAGCGCGCCGCAGCAGCTTCTACGTTCCCCACGTCGCCCGAACGGACGCGCTCCGCCATTGCTTTCAAGGTCTGGCAGTCATGCTCATTCCCGCAGTATTTCAGGCAAAGTGCCTGATTGGTGATCTTTGCCTTGACTATGGCCTGCCACATCCGCTTTTTCAGCGGTTCACCCGCCGCAAGCTGCTTTTCGATGACGGCGGCCTGACGGCTGTGCTGCATGAATGGGGCGAGCACTGTACAGGGTAAATGCTTTTCGTCGCAGGTAAAAACACAGCAGCCGCACTCTCCAAGAGCGGAGAGTGCGGCTGCTGTTATCGTTGTCTGCTGGTTTTCGAGCAGCAGCGCAGAGATATCCTCAAGCGCGGCGCTGTGCTCGGTATCGGTACGGATCACAAGCTGGCTGTTCTTCACGGAGATATGCGCAGGATTTTCGACAATAATGTTTCGAAACGCCATGTTCAACCTCTCTTTTTATAAAACGGCTGTCTGGTTTCCTTCCCTACGGCGTGGTATGTACCGAGAACATCCACGGTGTATTTTTCTAAGTTCTCAAGAGTTTTTATTCCTAAGCTGCTTATTTTGTAGCTGTTGTCGTGATTGATCGCAGTGAAGCATGCTGTACTTATGCCTGCACTTTTGAAATAAAGGTATTCTGACTTCACACAGTATTCCGGCGGCAGCGTACTGTCCTTTTGAGAAAGCTTTAGGGAGAGCATCCTTCGGCTCGTCGCTTTGAACAGGTCATTCGGATAGAGCGAGAAAATGAAATTACTGTCATCCATCACTTTCCATTGGTCATATGGCTTGAATGCAACGCACGCCCTGTTCGGCAGCTCAGGCTTCAGCGTATCGGCAACGTAAATGGGGACAAAGTAGTAGCCCTCTCCCTCGACGCGGAACACGTCTACTCTCACCATACTGTCGTTATCCGCCGCGCCGCTGCCGCCAAGGATCGGGACAGACATTGTGCTCGGCTCGCATATCTTCACCTTGTTGACGACCGGGCCTGGCGTGCCGTCACTCTTCGGCTTATGGAAAGGCTCGGTGAATGCCTTTTTCCCGTCTCCGCCGTGAGCGCTGAGCTGCCGCTTCAGCGCCTCATACAGCAGGCGGTCGCTCTGCGGCATATAGTAGTTCGAGATCTCGCCGTCCTTATCGAGCTTCAGTTCGGTAAGCGGCTTCTTGACGACGAGGAAGCCGTCATCAAGGGCGGCGGGGCTTTTTATCGTTTCCTTGTGCGCCGCGCCCGTGACCTTTCTCCTCGGCATGCGCGAGACAAACAGCGGCCGCAGCGGCACTTCAGAATCGCCGTAAAGCGGCAGGTTCAGTTCGCGGAGATTTTTCATCGGGTCGCTTGTCAAGCGGCCTTCAAGCTCCTTGCGGAACTGCGGCCAAGGGTACGGGAAGCGCTCGATCACCTCGCCGGTCTCGGGGTCGACCTCAACGGTGCTGCTTTCGTGCCACCTGCTGTATCTGCTGACGCGCTGAATCAGACTGTCCGTCGTGCAGGCGATGACGAGCGCGTCGACTGCATGGTGAGTGTCGCCGTTCGCGCGGAGCTTCCTGATGCCCCAGCGCTTGCGCAGGTATGACGTGACAGCTCCGTTTACCGCGGTCACTCTTTTCTTTCGCCTATCCGACGGCGCAAATTCCAGATTATCGTTCAGATAATTCATGAGGAAGCTCGACATCGTCTTTGTATCCTGAAGGTTCCGCTCAATGAATCTGCTGCGGTCTGCGTCGCTTATCTCCTCTTTGAGCAGATTTCTGCGCTTCTTCTGATCCCTCACGGCTGTGTTGACCCATACGATGAAGTCATCGCGCCGTTTACCGCTCAGATATTGCAGCGGCAGGCGGTTGCTTTTTTCACGGTTCTCCTTTGAAAGGACGAGCACCTTGTTCCTGCGGCTGTCGTCAAAGCTTATGCTGTAGGGTATGATGTGGTCGATTTCCGCATAGCCATCGTCGAACAGGTTTTCAATCGGTATTGACTTCAGCGAATAGGCGCAGCGTCCGTCCTGTTCCTGCCAGAGAAGATATTTCAGCAGATCCTGCCCTGTGGGCTGAGTTTTGCCCAACTCCCTTATCTGCTCCATAACGCGCTCGTTCTGCGAGGCGTTCGCGTCCATTTCCTTTTTGAGTCTGCCGCGTTCCTGGAAATCCTTTGCCATTTCACGCGCAAGCTCGATGTTGACGAATGTGGGACTGCATCCACGCTCGCGGATGATCGCGTTGATGACCTTCACCGTCTGCGATACCGCGCGGCGAACGACCGGGCTCGTTATCGGTTCCATGTCATCAGACGTGATGTGCAGGAGCCGCGACCTTTTTTCACCGTCGTGAGCCTTGAAGTTGTACCCCGCCGCGGCGCATGCGTCGTTATACTTCATGCCCTGCTCAAGATAAGGGATAAGCTTGTCACATGCCTTTACGGAGAGATGACCAAACTTTGAGAAGCTGCCTATTGTGAGCGCAGTGTTTAGCTCATCCTCTGTCAGCCCGGCATTTTCGAGCCCCGTGCGTATCGACTTTTCTGTTTTATATGCTGTCAGCGCGTAAGCGATCGCATTGCGTTTTTCGCGGCTCATGCCGTTTATATAGCCCTTGGAGAGTTTGTCAAAAGCGCGGCGCAGCTCGTGATATGCTCTCAGGAAGCTGAATTTCTGCTTGCGCTCCGATGCTTCCTGCGTTTCGTCCGCGCGATAATACACAAGGTTGAAGGTCTGTGACGGCGAGAGCTCAAGCTCTTTGCGCAGTTTGGCAAAATCCAAAGCTTCGGTCTTGTGTGCAAGCTCAACGATCAGCGCCCGCTGCGCGTTGTCGAGCGGGACAGACGCTCCGCCCTCCACTATACGGATATTATTTATCCGCGTCAGCAGATTGAAGTATTCAAACGAATAACTGGCCTTTGCCGCCCGCAGCTCGTCAGGCTCGAGCGTGCATTTACCTATCATCTTTTCGATCTGATTGCCGCCGTATGGACTGTCACCGCCGGGACCTTCGTCAAAGGAGCGCTGACTCAGAAGAATGCTGAGATACTCTCCCTCTGTTTCCTCCGAGGCAAAGGACATGCCAAATGACCGCTGCGCGGCAAAGATCATCTTTGCTTCTGCTTCGACCATGCTGCGGCTGACTGTTGAAATATAGCTGTTTCCCTTGTTGCGCTTATGCTCTGAGTATTCCTCCGATTTCATGAACATTTCAGCAGCGGTGCGGTAACCGTTTTCACGCATCCGCTCAGCATTTTTGCTCACTGCGGATAAAAGCTCCCCGTCCTCTTTTGACGCTTCGGCTTTGCGGTTTGAACGGAAGCCTCTGCGCTGGGAAAGGTGTATCAGTATCCGCGCAAATTCCTCCGCCGTTACGCTTTGATCCAGGGCACGGACGCGCAGCGCGTATATATCCTCGAGCTGCCCGTCAAAAAGAGTGTCAAGGCTGCCCTGCGTCAGAATACCGCGCCTGACGAGCATGGCGCGTATACGCTCGTTCCGGTGCCTGTGACGGCGCAGCCTGCGGCGCATGCTGCGCGCCTCCCGTCTTGGCAGCGCAAGGGAGGCGCCGTCTTTGGGGTTCTCGGCAGCATCGAATATGCGTGACCCCATATTTATTATTCCGTAGGGCAATTCATTGTTATCAAGCGCGACTACAGCCCAGCCGACAGATGCTATGCCTATGTCAAGACCGATCCCGTATGAAAGCATTGCGGAGCCTCCTATTTTATTTGTATTTTTCTATATAAGTATTTTTCTATATAAAAAGATGACGCCCC
>ENA-UONT01000210-UONT01000210.1-human-gut-metagenome-genome-assembly--contig:-CS20-NODE-210-length-83047-cov-11.638049_pt1 | contig 83047 bp, 75 predicted proteins | sample MGYA00242459_ERZ724006 | MGnify/ENA metagenome assembly ERZ724006
CATCCATTGCCCTCCCATTATAACAAAAATAAGCATAGCCTCCGAGGCTTCATATACGCTTCGGGTGCTATGCTTATTTTGTACCAACCAAAGAGACCGTCCCCGGCAGCGCAGAAATTGCGCCGCCATAGACAAAGATAGGGCAGCGAAGTTCCTCCGAACTCAAATGATAACTTTCTGATAACTGTTCCGTCTTTGGATAGCTTTGCCCTCTTGGTTACGGTATTGTTCGTTGCCGAAAGGGGTTGATTTTATGCCAAAACGACGAGCAAACGGCGAGGGCAATATCCGAAAACGAAAGGATGGCCGCTGGGAGGGCCGCTACACCGCGGGCTATGACCCGGAGAGCGGAAAGCGGATCATCAAGAACGTGCTGGGTAAAACGCAGGCCGAGGTCAAGGAGAAACTCAAAGCCGCGATCAGCGAAAGTCAGCGGCTGGACGTATCCAAAGCCGGGACTTACACAGTCAGTTCGTGGATGAAAACGTGGTACGAGGTCTACGCCGAGCCCCGCATCCGGCCCAACACCAAAGCGTACTACACCAACTACATTGAGAACCACATCGTTCCCGGAATTGGCAGCGTTTCGCTGGACAAGCTGACCACCATCCAGATCCAGCGGTTTTACAACACCCTCCAAAAGAGCGGGCGAGTCCAGCGCAAAAACTTCCCTGAACTCAAGGACAAAAGCCTCAGCCCCAGGGTGGTGCGCGGCGTTCACACGCTGCTGCACAACTGCTTGGAACAGGCGGTGGCCGAGCGGCTGATCCTCGCCAATCCTGCCCAAGGCTGCAAATTGCCGCAGCTTGAAAAGAAAGAAATGAAAATTCTGCCGCAGGAAAAAATCGGCCTGTATCTTGCCGAGGCGGAAAAGAGAGGATTGCTGGCGGCCTTCTACTTGGAGCTGACCACCGGCCTGCGGAGAGGGGAGTTATTGGCCCTCCAATGGACGGACTTAGACATCGAAAACCGGACACTCGCCGTCACAAAGCAGGTAAATCGAATCAACGGGGAGTTGGTGGTCAGTCCGCCGAAAACTCGCAACTCCGTGCGAACGCTGGCTCTCCCTCAGCAGGCAGTCGACCTGCTGATTGCCGAACACAAAAAGCACCCTCGCAATCCGTATCTGTTCCCATCGCCCAAAACCGGAACCATGTATGACCCGGACGCCTTCCGGAGAACCCACGATAAAATTTTGAAGGCCATCGGCGCGGAGCATATCCGGTTCCATGATCTCCGCCACACCTTCGCCACGCTGTCGCTGAAAAGCGGGGTGGACGTGAAAACGCTGTCCGGCGCGCTGGGCCACTACTCGGCGGGGTTCACGCTGAACACCTATACTCACGCCACGGCCCAGATGAAACAGGACGCAGCGGACACCATCGGTGGGGTCATCAGCCAGCAGATGCGGTAAACGCGGCAAAAAAATACAGGGCCAGACAGGAAAAATCCTGTCTGGCCCTGTCCGGTACTTTCCGGCCCTTTCCCCGTGTGGGTCAGCGTGTGAGTCTTGAAGAAACAGCAAAAATTAAGTGCCATAAAAAGTTGCAGATTATGAAAGAAAATCACCGGAATCAAGCGATTCCGGTGATTTTTGGTGGAGACTACTGGACTCGAACCAGTGGCCTCATGCGTGTGAAGCATGCGCTCTAACCAGCTGAGCTAAGCCTCCATTTTTTAGTTGGCCTATCAGACGCCACTCACGACGTCTGATAGGTTGGTGACCCGTACGGGATTCGAACCCATGTTACAGCCGTGAAAGGGCCGTGTCTTAACCACTTGACCAACGGGCCAGGGAACATCCATGAAGCGTTTTGAACGCTTCATGGATCTGGTAGCGGCGACTGGATTCGAACCAGTGACACTCCGGGTATGAACCGAATGCTCTAGCCAACTGAGCTACGCCGCCATAACTGTCTTGAACAGGCACGAATTACTATACCAGATAGGGGATGGAATTGTCAAGCCTTTTCGAAAAAAATCTGAAAAACTTTTTTCTTCAGTCCCGTTTGATCTGGATGGCATTCACCGGACAGCCGTTTGCGGCATCCAATACCCGGAAGAACCGTTCCTTCGCAGGCTGGGAGAGCACCGTGGACACCCGCCCAATGACCTGAAACACCTCCGGTACGGCGGCGGCGCACATACCGCAGCCGATGCAGCGCTTATCATCAACCGTTACTGTCATATTGCCGCCTCCTTTTCGCATGAATATTATAACGGAAACCTTCCTTTTTTGCAACAGCTTTCCGCCGTCAAAGGCTGCGGACTTACTGGAAGATCCCACCGATTTTGTAACACTTTTTTCATTTACTTCATCCTGCATCTATGCTATGCTATGGGTGTTATGTAGACCACCCTGTCCGGGGGTTCCCGGACCTGTACCGATAGGAGGTTCCTATGAAGCACCGCATCCGTAAACTCACATCCCTGCTGCTGTCCCTCAGTCTCATCAGCGCGCTGACTCTGCCCGCCGCCGCGTCAAACGCGCTGGGGGAGGACCTGTCCGCCAAGGACACACTTCTCCACCAGGAAACACAGCTTTCTACCAATGTATTCTGGAGTACAACTTACTCCGATCTCCGGACGGAAAATCTCATCACCTACACGCCTAACAAGGCTGTGACCCCCATTGTCACCTACGGCGACGCGCTGACAGACCGTTCCAGCGTGGCGGACACGGCCGCGCTGCTGGAAGATGACGGCTACCGGGTAGTAGCCGGCATCAACGGCGATTTCTACAATGTCTCCACCGGCCTGCCCATTGGCATGGTGGTTACGGAGGGACTGCTCCGCAGCAGTGACGCCGGATATTACGCTATCGGCTTCCGGGCGGACGGCTCTGCCATTTTGGGCAAACCCGGCGTCAAGGTCTCCGCAAATCTGGGTTATGCCGTGGATGACGGCTTCGGAAACTCCACAGAGCTGGTCCGGCCGGTGGCGGCGGTGAACAAGGCTCGCACCAACAGCGGCCTTTACCTCTATACATACGATTTTAACGCCAAGCACACCACCGGCACCACAGAACCCGGCATCAATGTAGTCTGCACCGTGGAGCAGGGGAAGCTGGCCATCGGCTCCACTGTCACCCTCCGGGTGAATCGGGTGGAAGAGACCGCCGTCACCAGCCTTGCGCCGGATCAGATCGTCCTTTCCGCCAATTTGCAGGCGGACAGCTACTATACCACCGCACTGCAAAACATCCCACAGGGAAGTGAACTGACCCTCACCGTCTCCGCCAACGATGGCTGGGAGGATGTAGAGTATGCCATCGGCGCGCTCTACTGTCTGGCGGAAAACGGAGCTGTTGTCCCCAACCTGGCCGCCGGGAGCAATCCCCGCACCGCCGTGGGCCAGAAGGCGGACGGCACCCTGGTCTTTTACACCATCGACGGCCGCAAGACCGGCCACTCCATCGGTGCTTCCCTGACTCAGGTAGGGGAGCGGCTGCTGGAACTGGGCTGCCAGACCGTGCTATGCCTGGATGGCGGCGGCTCAACCAATCTGGCGGTGACAACGCCGGATTCCACAACGGCCACCATCATCAACCGTCCCTCCGAGACCGGGCGCAAGGTCACAAATCAGGTGTTTTTAGTGGCCTCGGACCGCTCCAGCGGCGATCTTGACCACTTCTATGTTCACGCCGCCGGTGACTATGTGCTGGCCGGCAGTGCCGTGTCCGTCACAGCCTCCGGTGTGGACAGCAATTACATCCCCATGGATGCCAGCTATACACTGTCCGCCAGCGCCGGCAGCATTGCGGAGCAAGAGGACGGCCGCTATCTGCTGACTACCCCCGCCTCCGGCGGCGATATCACCGTGACGGCCTCTGGCCGGGGGGCCAAGGGCAGCACCGTGGTCCACGCCATCCGCAACCCGGACAATCTGACCCTGAAAAACGGTGCCTCCAACCTGACGGAGCTTACCGTGACCCCCGGCAGCAAGACCGCTCTCACCGCTGGGGCCGTCTGGAACCATCTGCCTCTGACGGCAACCAATGAAGCCTTTACCTGGTCTGTTTCCGGGGACATCGGCACGGTGGATGAGCACGGTGTGTTCACCGCCTCCGCCCCCGGCACCGGAAACCTGACGGTCTCCGCCGGGGACAAGAGCCTGACTATCCCCGTCACGGTGGCTCAGGTGGCCTTGCAGACCATTGAGGACTTTGAAACTCCGGATACGCGCTTCTCCAGCGGCTACTATCTGACGGTTTCCCGCACCAATGTCAGCGATCATGTCCAGAGAGGCCATTACGCCGGAAAGCTGGACTATGTGCTCCCGGAGGACACCGGCTACTATTCTCAGGCCATGGCAGGCTCCTTCTCCAATCTGGGAACGCCCTACACAGCCCTGAACCTCTGGGTCTACGGCGACGGCTCCGGCAACCAGCTCTCTTTCCTCTACACCGGTGACATCAAGAGCGACCTGGAGTTGCCCGTCACCACGCTGGACTTCACCGGCTGGAAGCAGATCAACGTGCCGCTGCCCCAGTATTTCACCCTGAGCGGCGTGGTCATTTACGCTCCCTCCACTACGGACGCCACTTGGGACCATATTCAGGTGACCTACGCCGACACCCCCCGCAGCGGCACAGTCTATATCGACCAGATCACCGCCGCCTTCCCCGGCACGGTGGATAACGCCCCGCCGACGGTGACAGCCGCACTGGATGAGCAGACTCAGACGATCAGCGTGAAGGTCTCCGATCTGGTGGACGGCGTTCTGCCCGCTTCCTCCATTACGGTGACGAGAAACGGTGTCGCGGAGCCTCTGGAAAACTATGATGCCAAGACCGGTTCCTTCCAGTACACGCTTCCCGCCCCCGGCGAGAGCGGGGAGGCCCTGCGGATCACCGTTACCGCTGTGGATGCCTCCGGCAATATCGGCCGGGCCAGCGTGGACATCGATTCCTACAACGTGGACCACAAGTTCAGTGACATCAATGATTACTGGGCCGCTACCTATGTGGACTTCCTGTATAACGCCAACATTACCACCGGCTACAGTGACGGCACCTTCCGGCCCAACCAGAATATCAGCCGAGCCCAGTTTGCCGTCATGCTCTACCGCTATCTAAAACTGGACGAAAACAAGTACGCTGATGTGTCTCTGCCCTTCGCGGATCTGGACACCATCCCGGAATACGCCATTCCCGCAGTCAAGGCACTTTATACCGAGGGCGTCATCTCCGGCGCAGAGAAAAACGGCCGCCTGTATTTCAATCCCAACAACGCTCTGACCCGCGCCCAGGCTGCCGCCATGATCGGCCGCACCCAGGCTAAGGGCTATGCACTGGCGAACCTGACCTTCACCGACAGTGGCAAGATCCCCGGCTATGCCGACTACTACATCCGCACCATGGCGGCTCAAGGGGTCATCAACGGCTACAGTGACGGCAGCTTCAAGCCCCACAGCAACATCACCCGCGGCCAGATGGCCAAGATTCTCTACAACCTGATGTGATTTCACAAAAACAGCCCCCGTCCGGATTACCGGACGGGGGCTGTTTTGTTTTACAGGATCGAAAGGCGTCCATGCGTCGGCAAGGCAAAAAGCCGTTACTCGTCCAGCTTGAGGACAGCCAGGAAGGCTTCTGTGGGCATTTGGACAGTGCCCAGGGCCCGCATCTTCTTTTTGCCTTTTGAAAACGCTCCGCGTTTCAAAAGCTGATTGAAATAACGGCGCACAGCGCCGGCTCGCCGCTTTGCGGCTCGCAGGAAGGCAAAAAGAGATTATTCATCCAGCTTGAGGACAGCCAGGAATGCCTCCGTAGGCATCTGCACCGTGCCCAGTGCCCGCATCTTCTTTTTGCCTTCCTTCTGCTTTTCCAGCAGCTTCTTCTTCCGGGTGACGTCGCCGCCGTAGCACTTGGCCAGCACGTCCTTCCGCATGGCCTTCACGGTCTCGCGGGCGATGACCCGGCCGCCGATGGCCGCCTGAATGGGGATCTCAAAGAGCTGGCGGGGAATGTTCTCCTTCAGCTTCTCACACAGACGGCGGGCACGGGGGTAGGCCTTGTCCCGGTGGGCGATGAAGCTCAGCGCATCCACCTGATCGCCGTTGAGCAGCAGGTCCACCTTCACCAGATCGCTGGGACGGTAGCCGGAAAGCTCATAGTCCAGAGAGGCATAGCCCTTGGTGTTGGCCTTCAGGGCATCGAAAAAGTCGTAAATGATCTCGTTCAGGGGCATCTGGTAATGCAGCTCCACCAGATGGGTGTCCAGATACTGCATATCCTTGAACTCGCCCCGGCGGTCCTGACACATGGGCATGATGTTGCCCACATACTCGTTGGGGGCAATGATGTTCACCTTGACGTAAGGCTCCTCCGCCCGTTCAATGACAGAGGGGTCCGGGTAGTTGTGGGGATTGTCCACCGTTACCATCTCGCCGTTGGTCTTATAGACGTGATAGATAACGGAGGGGAGTGTGGTCACCAGATCCAGGTCAAATTCCCGTTCCAAACGCTCCTGAATGACCTCCATGTGGAGCATTCCCAGGAAGCCGCATCGGAAACCGAAGCCCAGGGCCGCAGAGGACTCCGGCTCGAAGCTCAGGGATGCGTCATTCAGCTGCAATTTTTCCAGCGCGTCCCGCAGGTCGGGGTACTTGGAGCCATCCTCGGTGTAAATGCCGCAGTAGACCATGGACTGCACCGGCCGGTAGCCCGGCAGGGGCTCCGCCGTGGGGTTCGCCGCGTCGGTGATGGTGTCACCGATCCGGGTATCGCTGACAGTCTTGATAGAAGCTGTAAAATAGCCCACCTCACCGGCAGACAGGGAATCGCAGGGCTCCAGACCCAAGGGCAGCAGATGACCGCACTCCACGATCTGATAGGACGCTCCGGTGGCCATCATTTTGATGGTCTGACCGGTGCGCATGGTGCCCTCCATGATGCGGAAATACACCACCACGCCCCGATAGCTGTCATACTGGCTGTCAAAGACCAGCGCCTTCAGCGGGGCCTTGGGATCACCCTTGGGAGCCGGAACATTGCGGACAACATCCTCCAGCACCGCCTCGATGTTGATGCCCATCTTGGCGGAGATCTCCGGGGCGTCCATGGCGGGCAGGCCGATGATATCCTCCACCTCCTGCTTGGACTTCAGAGGATCCGCAGCAGGCAGGTCGATCTTGTTGAACACGGGGAGGATCTCCAGATCGTGCTCCATAGCCAGATAAGTGTTGGCCAAGGTCTGGGCCTCCACGCCCTGTGTGGAGTCCACCACCAGAACAGCGCCCTCACAGGCGGCCAGCGACCGGGAAACCTCGTAGTTGAAGTCCACATGGCCCGGCGTGTCGATGAGGTTCAGTTCATAGGTCTCGCCGTCCTGAGCCTTGTAGTTTAGCTTCACGGCACGGGCCTTGATGGTGATGCCCCGCTCCCGCTCCAGATCCATGTTGTCTAAAAGCTGATTTTCCATCTGGCGCTGGGAAACGGCGCCGCAGATCTCCAGCAGCCGGTCCGCCAAAGTGGACTTGCCGTGGTCGATGTGAGCAATGATGGAGAAATTTCGGATATTGGATTGCTTGGTCATAGAAAAAACCTCCGTAGGCAAACGTCCCAAGGGACGGAATTCTCAGGTCTCATGTGAAACGGTCAGGTCTTTGCGTCTGCCGGTGTATGGAACTGATACCAGTAATAATCGTCCCAGAATTTATCGTAGTCGTAGTTTACCACAAAGTCATGCCAGTTGGCGAGAGTTTCCCGATAATTTTTCTCGGTCAGCCGATCGGTACCGGAATGGATCTTTTCCAGCGCCAGCGCGCCCGCCTCGTCGGAGTGGTGAACGTAGTCGCAGTAGTAGTCCAGGTGCTCGATGATATCCCGGTCAAACAGCAGTCCGTGGAGGGTGACGTTCTCGTAGGGCAGCAGCGTTTCACAGGCCAGTTCCAGTGCCGCAAACACGGCGTCCGTCTCTCCCATGCGGCCGATCTTGTCCCAATAGAGGATGCTGTAAGGGGAAAAGTAAAAATCAAATTCCACCTCCGGGTACCGCTCCGCCCAGCTTGCCGCAACCGCCAGATTTTTGGCGGCGTCCGCCAGCAGGCCGTCCCGGGGCATCGGCTCCGGGGCGATGTCCGGCCGGGTATATTCCTCCAAGGCGGTCATGTGGTTCCACCAGACGGTATCCATCCACGAAAATCCCTTGTCCAGCGTTTCGCCCTCGTCCCAGCGCTGGGCCATCAGGGCGTAGAGGCTGTAATAGAGCACGTCCTTATTCAACAGGTATTTCACGTCATTGATGGTACTGGCGTCATAGAGATAATCGGGCATTGCACCGGTAACACCGTCAGGAGACCGGGTGAAAATATTGGTATCCATGGCGAACAGCACCCGCTTGGGCGGGTGGGTCCGCATCAGCAGGCCCATCACCTGATCGAATTCACTGAAATAGCCGTCAGGAATGGTGAGCCGCAGGCCCGTGCCGCCGAAAACAGTCTCAAGCTGGCTGCCGTAGCAGTTGGCGGTCATGGAGGAGCCAAGCAGCACCACGTCCGCCGGGTTGTTGCGGACGATACCCGCCGTCTGGTAGCGTTCGCTGAAGAAAACAGGCTCCCGGTCCGTGGGCATCCGGTAGTAAAAGCAGGGGTCCACCCTGTATACCACGGCGGCGCAGGCCGTCAGCACAAGCACAAGCCCCAAAAGCAGGCCCCGGGTCCATTTTTGATAGGCGCGCTGTTCCATGGCGGGGCCTCCTTTCTTTAGAAGTTGGAATAGATGAATGTCACCACGCCGGTGAAGGACAAAATGGCCCATACCGTCCACGCCAGCACATACAGGCCGCTGCGCCAGTTGGGACGGAACGTATCCATCTGACGGATGACGTTCCGGGGCCACAAAGCCGCCAGCAGCCCGATCCCCAAGATCAGCGCCACCCGCAGGTAGGCTGTATAGGGGCCGATGACCGGGAGCAGCAGCTCCAGCGCGCTGATCTCCCGGCGGAACAAGCCGTTCACCAGCCACAGGCGGATCCCGCCCATCCCGCCGGTAACGGCGGTTTTCAGTAAAAGCAAAGCGGAAGACACATCCGGTGCCCGGAAAAAGACCCACGCAAGGTTGATAAAGAGGAATGTCATGGCCCACCGAACCCAGCGGGGCAGAGCGTCCCGCCGTTTTCCCCACAGGCGTTCCAGAACCTGCGCCAGCCCGTGAAGCAGGCCCCATAGGATGAAGGTCCACCCCGCGCCGTGCCAGATGCCGCTGACGAGGTACACCACCAGAATGTTCAGGTATGTACGCCCCCGGCCCTTTCGGCTGCCGCCCAGGGGAAAGTAGACGTTCTCCCGGAGGAAGGCCGTCAGGGTCATGTGCCAGCGTTTCCAGAACTCCGTAACGGAAAGGCTCCGGTAGGGAGAGTCGAAGTTGATGGGCAGCCGCAGTCCCAGCAGCCGGGCGCAGCCGGCAGCAAGGTCGCAATACCCGGAAAAGTCGAAATAAAGCTGAAGCGTGTAGCCCAGGATCACGCACCACGCAGTCAGAGCCGTCAGCTCAGAGAGGCTGCTCCAGCCGTTGTTCACCAGCACACCCAGATTGTCCGCCAGCAGCACCTTTTTGGCAAGGCCGAGGCCGATGGCGTACAAACCGGCTGCGGTATCCTGGGGCAGGGGAGAGGTCTCCCGCAGCTGGGGGAAGAAATTCCCCGGCTTCAAGATGGGACCAGAGGACACCGTGGGGAAAAAGAAGCTGTAGGTCAGGTATTCTGCCGGAGTGGGGACCTGTGAAAAGGTCCCGGCATAGACCTCCCGAAGATACCAGATCTGCTGGAAGGTGAAAAAGCTGATACCCAAGGGGACAAAGGGCGTCTGCACCGCGCCGCCGGTGAAAAAACCGGTGTACTTGAAAATCCCCAATACCGCGATGTGATAGCAGACGACGGCAAGAAGGACGCTTTTTCGGCGGTGATTTCGCAGTGCGCTGGCCGCGAGATAGCTGACAAGAGAGGACACCGCCAGCAGTCCGCACCCCCACAGAGCCGCTGGAGCGCCGCCCCAGAGGTAAAATACCAGACTGGCCGCCAAAAGCACCCAGGTTCGCTCCTTGGGCAGCAAACGGCAGACGCAGACGGTGACGGTCAAAAAGGCCAGAAAGGCCAGAGACTGCACACTCATTTCAGGCCGGACTGATTCAGGCGGTTGAGCTGGCCATCCGCCGTGCTGAGGACTTGGATCATACCCTGGCTCCGGCCGGGAAAGGCGCTGTTAAGCGTCTCATGGGACATATCCGGGAAGGCAGCCTTTTCACGGGACAGTTTCGCCAGCGCACGGGCGTAGTCCGTCCGGGCCAGAGAGGCCCCGGCGGAGGCGGCGCCTGCAGCGCAGTCCTCCTCGGGCAAAGCAAAATAGGCAGTGCTGCCTCCGGCAGCCCGGTGGAGCAGCCGGTAAAGCAGGTAGATGTGGCAGCCCAGACTGTCCGCCGCGGCGTTGATAGCATCCTTGTCTCCCAGCTTGCCCAGCAGACCGAACAGCACGCCGCTGGCGCTGGTGATGAGCTTGCCCCGCAGGGTGGCCAGCACGCTGCCCTGGAGCACATTGCTCGGCTCAGCGGCGTTGAGGATCTCTTCGGCAGTCAGCATACTGCCGTCCCGTGCCAGCGTCCGGCCCAGCATATAGTCTGCGGAGACATGATAGTAGTCGCAGACCTTGGACACAAAGGCAAGGCCCGGCTCCCGGATGCCGTTTTCGTAATGGCTCAAAAGGGCCTGAGACACCCCCAGATCCGCAGCGGCCACCCGCTGAGAAACCCCCCGCTCTTTCCGCAGCAGTGACAGCGTTCTGGAAAATTCTGTTGCCATGGATACCCTCCGTGAAACAGCCGGGGCGCTGCCCCGGCTGAATTGATTCAATACACAGCGTATAGTTTAACAGAAACGATACTGTAAGTAAAGAGATTTTCCCGGAAAACCAGAAAAAACCGGCGCATTTTCTGCGCCGGTATTCCGATCATTCAGATATTCTGTATTCAGAACAGCCCCACCTGATTGGGAAGTACATCGCCGCCGATGCTGCGGAGCTGGCGGTTGTTGACCTCCAGCAGCCGGTCGGTGATGGTCATTTTCCGGAGAATGTCCCGGACGGTGCGGTCCAGCTCCATGCCCTCCCGGTAGTCTGCCGGGAAAATGAAATCCACCCGTCCGTCCGCCAGCAGCTTTTCCACACCCTGCCGATTGCTGGCTTGATAGACGGCGATGGCCTGTCCGCCGTAGGCCCGCATCATTTTCATACAGGGCACATCGGAAAGACCGTCTCCCATATAGATCATGTTGGTAAAGGGGACCCGCTTGGAATCGTCCGGCATGGAGTCATTCAGTTCCTTATCCCGGGACACATCCAGAATCCCCTTATTGATCCTGTAGACAAACTGGGTCTTATTGGTAAAGTTGACGTCCAGCTTGGGCCAGCAGGCGTCGCCATTTTCGTTGTAGTAGAACTCGCAGGCATAGATCTCCCGGAATTCCTGAGCGATTCCGCTGCCCTCGATGATCTCCCGGAGGCCGGAGGAAATGACATAGTGCTCCACCTGAACGCCCAGACTCTCCCCAAAGGCGTTGATCCGGGCAAACCACTCCCGGACGCCGGGGAACAGTTGGATGGACTCACCGCAGTGGTTCAGGAAGGCCCGGTCCAGCTTGATATTCTGCGCGGCGCACTCCTGGATCATGGTGTACATATAGGCCAGCAGGCCGTCCATCCGGTTTTCCCAGCCAAAGGCGTTGGCCCTGCCCCAGAATTCTGCCGGGGTATACCCAAGGGAGGGGATGAAGGCGTAGTCCTCCATGTCCGTGGTGCACAGAGTCTTGTCGAAGTCATACAGGAAGGCGATGATTGGCGCTTGCGTTTCCATATAGCTACCTCCTGAAAGAGCAAAAAGCGGCCTTACAGGCCGCTTTTTGTCAAGTATTGTAATTACGGCCGAATTTCAGTTCGTCCAGATTGATCTGGCGTGTGCTGGAAAGGTCGGGAAAATCCCCAAAGGGATCGCTGGTGTCAGCGGCGGGATCCGCCGCTTCGGCAACAGGCTCAGACGCTTCCGTCTGGGTCTCCGCCGTGTCGCCGTCCTCCTCCGGCGCTGCTTCGCTGAACGCGGCCATGACGCTGTCCTCGATCTCCTGAACGGAGTCCTCCGGTTTGGCTTCCTCCTGGGGCAGCTCCACCGGGGCCTGAGGCAGCTCATTCAAAAGCTGGATCTCCTTATCGCACACAGCTCGGACGGCAGCAGAAAACTTCTCCAGTTCCTCCTTGCCTTTCCGCAGACATTCCTCCGCGGCGGCAGCCTCGTTTTTCAGGCAGTTGATCTTCAGCTTGGCGTCGATCTCCGCCTGCGTCATCATCTGATCCCGCTTCTGCTCGGCTTCCTTCACGATGGAATCCGCCATCCGCTGAGCGGTGAGCAGGGTGGCCCGCATGGAATCCTCGGTGGCACGGTATTCCTCCACCTTCTCCACCAGAACCTTCAATTTGGCTTTCAGCGCCGCGTTTTCTTTGTAGAGAGCGGTATAATCGTCAGTCAGCTCATCCAGAAATTCGTCCACCATGGCCATGTTGTAGCCACCAAAGGACGCCTTGGCAAAGGAATGGGTCGAAACCTCCTGAGGTGTCAGCATATCCAATATCCTCCCTGCTTAGAAATATAAGCCGTTGCTTTCCAGCTCGTCGATGAGATCGCCCTCCAGTTCCACGTGGTAAGGCGTGATGATGTAGGTGTTTGCAGCAACCTTTTTGATCTTGCCCTCGCCGGCATAGGCCACGCCGGAAAGGAAGTCGATGAGACGCCGGGCCACATCCTTGTTGGTGGATTCCAGATTCAGCACCACCGTCCGCTTGTCCTTCAATTGATCGGCGATCTCCGAGGCGTTCTCAAAGCGGTCCGGCTTCACCAGCACCACCTTCAGCTGCGTGGTGGCATGGATGTTTACCACCTTGTTCCGGCGATCCTCCGCTTTGTTGCGGCGGTCATCGAAGGAGCGCTCACGGGGTTCCTCAAAATCCTCATATTCCTCATCCTCGTCATCATAGGGATGGGTCAGCTTCTTCAGCTCGTCCAAAATACCCATAAGCCAAAACCTCCTGCAATCAAGTGGGATAATACCGGGCGCCGAAAATCGCGGTGCCCACACGGACCATGGTGGCTCCATTTCGGATAGCATCCTCAAAGTCACCGCTCATGCCCATAGAAAGGCATTTTAATTCATTATGGAACAATTTCTCGTTGATGTCAACATAAAGTGCCCGGACTTCCTGAAAATAGCGAATATTGGTGTCCCGGTCGCTGTCTGCGGGGGGGATCGTCATCAATCCTCGGACCCGGACATGGGACATGGCCTGAGCTGCTCTGGCGGCGTCCTCCAGCTGAGCAGGGGCAAAACCGCTCTTGGCCTCCTCGCCGCCGATGTTCACCTCCAGAAGAATGTCCTGAACGATGTCCTGCTTTTCCGCCTCTTTTTCAACGGCTTCCAGCAGGGGGAGAGACCCCACGGATTGGATCAGGGCCACCTTGCCCACCACCTGCTTGACCTTGTTTCGCTGAAGATGACCGATGAAGTGGAGCGGCGCACCGTCATAGGCGTTCTGGCTCAGCTTCTCCGTCATCTCCTGGACCCGGTTTTCGCCCAGCACGTCGATCCCGGCGGCGATGGCCTCCCGGCAGGCGGCGGCGTCATTCATCTTGCTGGCGCCTACCAGCGTGATCTCCTTGGGGTCCCGGCCGCATTCTCCGCAGGCGGCGGCGATCCGCTGACGGACCTCCTGAATATTTGTCTGAATGGACATAGAACATCCCTCTCTTTCTTTATGAAACAACTTTTCCGTCATACAGATCCCGTGCGGCAACGATGATCTCGTCACCGGGCCGCAGCCGCAGCTTCTCCGTGGAGCCGGCAGACCGGACCACAGCGTAATCGTCACCGGTGAGCAGCACCTCTACCGGCTTGAACCGGGCCTTTGCGCCGGAGACGCAGTAAACACCGGTGACATTGACCTCCTTGCTGGCAGTCTCCTCGGTTTCCGGGTCCTTTTCCGTAACGGTCTGGGTGGCCACACGCAGCGCAGCCAGAGGGACCCGCAGTCCATCGGTGGTATCCAGAATGATCTCAGCGCTCTGGCGGCGCAGGAGCGTCAGCTCCTGTAAATAGGTATTCCCTTGAAAAGTCACCACACAGCGGCCGTTTTCCTCCGCGCCCACGGACAACAGCGTGACCGACAGGTCCCGGTCCACATTTTTGGTAAACCGGAGGGACAGGCTCTCTCCGGTTCCCAGACGGTTCTGGCGGGTCTGAAGGGTCTGGGCCTCCTGTGCGGAGACCACGCCCACATAATACCAGTTATCCCCCAGGATCAGCTTTCCGGTGTTGGCGGGGATCTCGGCAGGGGACAGCTTATTCAGAGCACTGGGAGTCAGCGCGGACAAACTGTCCGGCGTCAGAACGGATTCGTAGCCGTCCACCACGGCGGAAAACAAACCGGACCGGGGAGACCGGATGGTCTTTACGGAGTTAGCAGCCTGAGACCGCAGGGTTTTCAACTGGTTTTTCAGTTCCTGCAGCTGCCCACTGAGATCCTCGGTGCCGGAATAGGTATAATCCCGCTTGAGGACCAGAGACCGCAGCTCCTGCCCCCGGCTCTCCGCCGCGTCCAGCCGTCCCGCCGCCACAACGGTCCGGTAATCCAGCAGGGACCGGGCGATCTGGCTGTCCAGCTTCAGCGTGACCTCCGCGCCCAGCATGGATTCCTGAGCGTATTCCAGCTGCTCGATGCGGTTATTCAGGGTTTCGATCTCGTTCTGCCGGTCCAAAGACGCCTGATCGGCGTAGACGGTGGCCACGGCCCCGCCGGTGCCGACCCGCTCACCCTCGTTTTTCCGCAGCCGCATAAGGCCGCCGGCATCGCCGGTGAGCACCTGCTCCTGCCGGACCACATAGCCGCTGATGTCCACCGTATCCTCCACCTGATAGGTGTAGGCCAGGGTGGTGGAAAAGGGGTCGCTTACATAGCCGTAGATCTGATAGCCGAAATAGGCCAGCACCAGAAGGGTGATGACCGGCGTGAACAGCTTGCTTACAAAGGATGATCGATTCATGTACGCCTCGTATCGTTACAGGGCGGCTTCCTCCTCACTTTCCCGCAGGGCCACCGGACGAAGGGGGACCACCGTGGAAATGGCGTGTTTGTAAATCACCTGCTGCCTGCCGTCGCTTTCCAGCACCACCACGAAGGGATCGTAGCCGGTAACGGTGCCCCGCATCTGGAATCCGTTCATCAAAAACACGGTGACGGGCAGCCGCTCCTGCCGAAGACGCAGGAGGAAGAGATCCTGTAAATTGATTTTTTTCTGCATAGTATTCCGCTCCTTCTTTATTTGGGAGCGGCTGTGCCAGCGGTACGCTGTCTCTGTCGGTCGATGACCGCCGCCCCTGGGCTTATCCTAAGCCAGAAGCGGTCAAAATTTCTGTCGAAATCTGGAGGGCCCGGGCAAAATCACGGTCTTTTTCCCAATAGATCCAGTGAATAGCCGGATTCCGCCGCAGCCAGGTGAGCTGACGCTTGGCATACTGCCGGGAGCGGAGCTTGACCAGCTCCAGTGCCTCCTGCTCCGTAAGGGTCCCGTCCAGCACGCCCAAAAACTCCTTATAGCCGATGGCCTGCATGGCGGTGGCATTCCGGGGCAGCCCCATGGCCAGCAGAGCTTGGACTTCCTCTAAAAGCCCCTCCTCCGCCATCTTGTCCACACGGCGGTCGATGAGGGCCTTCATGTCGGCCCGGTCTGCGAATTGCAGGCCGATCCATACTGCGTCATACCGGGGAGGCAGTTGGCGGGTGGCAGCATTGTGGGCGGAGATGGTCTCGCCCGTTTCCAGATAGACCTCCAGCGCTCGGAGAATGCGCTTGGTGTCGGCGGGATGGAGCCGTGCGGCGCTTTCCGGGTCCACCTGCCGCAGCTCTGCCAGCAGCGGCTCAATGCCGTCCCGGTCAAACCGGGTCTCCAATTCCCGGCGCACCTCTCCGCCGGCGTGTCCGCCGGCGAAGCCGTGTCCCCGGACCAGGGCGTCCATCCACAATCCGGTGCCGCCCACCAGAATGGGCAGCTTTCCCCGGGAAAGGATGTCATCCACGATGGGCGTGGCCTTCGCCACGTATTCTGCGGCGCTCCACTGTTCGCTGGGCTCCGCCACGGCGATCATGTGGTGGGGGACCCCCTGCATTTCCGCCTCCGTAGGGGCGGCGGTGCCGACGGTCATGCCCCGGTAGATCTGCATGGAGTCGGCAGAGACCACCTCTCCGTGAAAGCGCTGGGCCAGCAGAACGCCCAGTGTGGTTTTGCCGCAGGCGGTGGGGCCTGCGACGCAGACGATCTTCGGTGTCACACGCCGTCTCCTTTCTGATGTGTCAAGCGCAGGGGCAAATGTTCTCAGCGGTGATAGAGCCGCTTGGTCTCATACTTCGGTTCACAGCTCACCCGGACACCCAGACGCTTGAAGATTTTCAGATCCTCCTCGCTGATGATGACGGAGAAGTGGGCCTCACTGTCCCGGAGACCGGGCAGCTGCCGCTTGGCAAGGTCCGCCAGCGGGTTGGTCAGGGCGGAGATCGCCAGGGTCATCAACACCTCATCGGTGTGGAGTCGGGGGTTACGGTGATCCAAATAGGTGGTTTTCAGATGGCAGACAGGCTCTAAGACCTGCTTGGAGATCAGTTCAAACTGATCGTCGATATTTCCCAAAGCCTTCAGAGCATTCAGCAGCAGCGCCGCCGCAGCCCCCAATGTCCCGGAGGTCTTGCCGGTGATGATCCGGCCATCCGGCAGCACCATGGCGCCGGCGGGAGCGCCGGTGGCTTCCGCCTTGTCCAGCGCCGCTGCCACGGCGGGGCAGATCTCCGGCGTCACGCCGGCCTGCTGCATCACCAGCTCCAGCTTGCGGACAGTCTCCTCCGCCCCCTTACCCTGGACCAGTTCGGTTTTCGCGGTGTAATACCGCCGCAGGATCTCCATGCGGGAGGCGGCGCGGCATACCTCGTCGTCTACAATGCAGTTCCCCGCCATGTTCACGCCCATATCTGTGGGGGATTTATAGGGGGATTTGCCCTGAATCTTCTCGAAAATGGCGTTCAGCACCGGGAAAATCTCTACATCCCGGTTATAATTGACGGTAGTGATGCCGTAGGCCTCCAGATGGAAGGGGTCGATCATGTTCACATCATCCAGATCGGCGGTAGCGGCCTCATAGGCAAGGTTGACCGGATGCTTCAAGGGCAGGTTCCAGATGGGGAAGGTCTCAAACTTGGCATAGCCGGCATCGACGCCCCGCTTGTGATCGTGATACAGCTGACTCAGGCAGGTAGCCATTTTGCCGCTGCCAGGGCCGGGAGCCGTTACCACGATCAGGGAATGGCTGGTCTCAATGTAGTCATTTTTGCCCAGGCCCTCATCACTGACAATGTGGGCCACATCGGAGGGATATCCGGCGATGGGATAGTGCCGGTAGCAGCGGATGCCCAGCTTTTCCAGCCGGTGAAGGAAAGCGTTCGCCGCATCCTGTCCGCTGTAACGGGTCAGCACCACGCTGCCCACATACAGCCCCATGTCCCGGAAAATATCAATCAGGCGGAGGACATCCTCATCATAGGTGATACCCAGATCCCCCCGCATTTTATTCTTCTCAATGTCCCCGGCGTTGATGGCGATGACGATCTCCACATCATCCTTCAACTGCTGAAGCATCCGGATCTTGCTGTCCGGTTCAAAGCCCGGCAGTACCCGGGAGGCATGATAGTCATCAAACAGCTTCCCGCCGAATTCCAGATACAGCTTCCCGCCGAACTGGTGGATCCGCTTTTTGATCTGTTCAGACTGCGTAGTGAGATATTTTTGATTGTCAAACCCAATGGCTCCCATGATGAACGCCCCTTATCTTTTGTTTTTAAACACATAAGTAAAAGTATAGCACAGGCCGTCGGTTTTGGAAAGATGCCGGGGAAGAAAAGGTAAAAAAATCCGCAGACAGACCCAAGCCGCCGGACGGAGCCGTATTTGTGCAGTTTACCGTTTGACAGGGGGACAGCCCCGTGATACACTCAGTTTCATATTGTGAGATTTTTCAATGTTTTTCTTGCGTTTACATGAATTTATGGTAGGATAAACTTGGTATTTTATCGTCTTGAACGGAGGGACCGCCATGAGCGAGCTGAAACTGCCCGAACTGTTCGGCAGCAGAGTATTCAATGAGGAAACCATGAAGGAGCGGCTGTCCGGCGCCTGCTATCAGGCGTGGAAGCGCTGCGTCACCGATGGAGCATCTCTGGAATTGGCTGTCGCCAATGAGATTGCCGGGGCCATGAAGACCTGGGCGGTGGAGCGGGGCTGCACCCACTATACCCACTGGTTCCAGCCGATGACTGGCTTCACGGCGGAAAAGCATGACAGCTTTATCGCCCCTGCCGAGGGCGGCCGGGTGATCTTGGAATTTTCCGGCAAGAACCTGGTGCGGGGCGAGGCGGATGCCTCCTCCTTCCCCTCCGGCGGCCTGCGGGCCACCTTTGAGGCCCGTGGCTACACCGCTTGGGACCCCTCCTCCTTTGCCTTTATCAAGGAGGGCACCCTCTGCATCCCCACCATCCTGTGCTCCTACGGCGGTCACGCGCTGGACAAAAAGACGCCGTTGCTGCGGTCCATGGAGGACGTGAGCCGTCAGGCCATCCGTATCCTGCGGCTGTTCGGAGACACGGAGACCCGCAAGGTCACGCCCTGTGTCGGCCCGGAGCAGGAGTACTTCCTGGTGGATAAGAAGATGTACAACCAGCGGGAGGACCTGCGGATGACCGGCCGCACCCTCTTCGGCGCCAAGCCTCCCCGCGGTCAGGAGCTGGATGACCACTATTACGGCGCCATCCGTCCCCGGGTAGCAGCCTTCATGAAGGACATGGACGAAAACCTCTGGGCTTTGGGTATTTACAGCAAGACCAAGCACAATGAGGCGGCCCCCGCTCAGCACGAGATGGCCCCCGTCTATACAGACGCCAACACAGCCTGCGACCACAATCAGCTCACCATGGAGGTCATGAAGAAGATCGCGGAAAAGCACGATCTGGTATGCCTTCTGGATGAAAAGCCCTTTGCCGGCGTCAACGGCTCCGGCAAGCACGATAACTGGTCCCTGAACACCGACACCGGCAAGAACCTCTTCAAGCCCGGCAAGACTCCCAGCCAGAATGCCCAGTTCCTGCTGTTCCTGGCGGCCTTTGTCAAGGGCGTGGACGAGTATCAGGACTTCCTGCGGGCTACGGTGGCATTCCCCGGCAACGATCACCGTCTGGGCGCTTCCGAAGCACCTCCCGCAGTCCTCTCCATCTTTCTGGGTGACGAACTGGATGCCATCGTGCAGTCCATCATCCGCGGTACAGAGTTTAAAGAGGCCGGCAAGCGCACCCTCCAGATCGGCGTGGACGCCATGCCCCCCATCCCCCAGGACAACACGGACCGGAACCGCACCTCTCCCATGGCCTTCACCGGCAATAAGTTTGAGTTCCGGATGCTTGGCTCCAGCCAGTCTATCTCCGGTCCCAACATCGCTTTGAACACCATCATGGCGGAGGAATTGCAGCAGTTTGCCGACCAACTGGAAAAGTCCAAGAATTTCCAGTCGGATCTGGAAAAGCTCATCAAAAAGGTCTTTACCGACCACCAGCGGATCATCTTCAACGGCAACGGATATGATGACGCCTGGATCGCCGAGGCGGAAAAGCGTGGCCTCAGCAACCTGAAATCCGCAGCGGACGCTCTGCCGGTCTACACCGCCAAGAAAAACGTGGACCTCTTCGTCAAGCACGGGATTTACACGAAAGAGGAGATCAATGCCCGTGCGGAGATCCACATCGAGAACTACACCACGGTCCTGACCATCGAGGCCCGGACCATGGCGGATATGCTGCGGCGGCAGATCCTGCCCGCCGTATCCTCGGTGACGGCGGAGCTGTGCGAGCGAGGCTGGAAAAAGGAGCAAATGGGCGTCAGCCATAAGGCAGATGACACCGTGGCCCGTGAAATGGGCCAGCTGACGGATAAGCTCTATGCTGCCACGGAAAAAATGGAGCGGGACCTCAGTAAGATCCCGGCAGACGCGAAGAAGGCCATGGCTTACAGCCATGATCACCTGATCCCGGATATGGAAAAGGCCCGTGAACTGGCGGACCGGCTGGAGGAGCTGACCCCCGCCGAGCGGTGGCCCTTCCCGGTATACAGCGACCTACTGTTCTCTGTGTAACATCAGGATCGACGCAAAAACAGCAAGAAACGACCCCCTGCGGAATGGATGCGTCCATTCCGCAGGGGGTTCTCGTTTTGGGGGTTCCGTGGCTACTATGTCAGATGCCCTTTCTGTGAAGTGCGTAGGAATAGACGGCAGGGATCAGAACCATCACCGCCAGCAGCACCCCAAACAGCCAACCGCTCCACAGCCGCAGCAGGGAGAGGGGGATCATCACAAGACCGCACAGCACCCACAAAAAGCCGCTCAATCGGTGGGTCCGGGTCCAATTTTCCTCGCTTTGCAGCGTCCACGGCAGCTTGATGCCCATGGTGCGGTTCTGCCGGATCTTCGGCAGGTAGTTACCAAGGATCAGGAACAGCAGTCCCACGAACACCGGTACCACGGTGCTGATGTGCATCTCATAGCCCAGCCCTGTGCCGAGGGTGACCGCCCCGCCGAGCAGCGATACGGCCGGGCAGAACCACAGCAGCACCGTCCGCAATACAGGATTCCTATTTTTCTTCGTCTCACGGCTCTCGGCGTAAAAGCAGACGAGATGCAGTGCCAAAATAAACAGCGGCAGGCCGAACACAGTGGCGGCACGCGATGACCAGCCGTTTGCGTTGCCGGAAAAGTCCCAATGTGTCGCCATGGTCTCCGGCAAACGCGGGTAGAGCGCCGCGCCCGCGAACAGCGGCAGCAGGCAGACCAGCGAAGTCAGCAGCATTTCCCTCTTGTTGTTCTTCATTTTTTTCCTTCCCCCTTCAAGTCCTGTAACCACAGCAAAACTTCCTCCAGCACGGAGGCGTTGAGACTGTAATAGATGTAATTCTTCTCCCGGCTCTCGAAAATCAAACCGGCTTTTTTCAGCTGGGATAAATGATAGGACACAGTGGCCGCCGTCATGTCAAACTGCCCGGCGATCTCGCCCGCCGTCAGACGCCCGCCCTTCAGCAGGTTCAGAATTTCTCGCCGCACCGGGTCCGACAGCGCCTTGAAGGTCTCTGCAAAGGCCATCCGCAGCCCTCCCTCGCATAGTATTTAGAAAATTTTCTAAATAGAAAATAGCACATGTCCCGCAGGCTGTCAACAGGTATTTAGAAATTTATCTAAATACTTTTCCCTTCGCGGACACTCCAAAGGCAGAAGGAGTGAAAAATATCAGCGCCGCCCTTTTGGGCGGCGCTGATAGTGGATCAAATCTGATTATCTGTGGGGAACGTCCCAGATGTTGTCGGCATATTCCGCCACAGCACGGTCGGCGGCGAAGATGCCGCTGCGGGCGATGTTGTGGAGGCTCATGCGGTTCCAGGTCTCCCGGTTTTCATAGGTCTCTGCCATGCGGCGCTCAGCGTCGCAATAGGCCCGGTAGTCCGCCAGCAGGAGGTACTCGTCCTGACTGATGAGCCGCTGGTAGAGGTCCTCGTAGCTGACGCCGTCCCGGAAGCCCTTCCGCAGGGCATTCAGGCACCGCTCCATCTGGGGATCGTGGCTGATATAGCGCTGGGGCACATAGCCCTCCCGCTTCAGTGTAGCAGCCTGATCGGCATGGAGGCCGAAGAGGAACATGTTCTCATCGCCCAGCACATCGTGCATCTCCACGTTGGCGCCGTCCAAAGTACCCACGGTGAGGGCACCGTTCATCATGAACTTCATGTTGCCGGTGCCGCTGGCCTCCTTGCCGGCGGTGGAGATCTGCTGAGAGACCTCGCTGGCGGGCATCAGATGCTCGGCCAGAGACACCCGGTAGTTCTCCAGGAACACCACCTGCAGCTTGCCCCGGCAGCGGGGATCATGGGAAATATCATCCGCCAGAGAGTTGATGAGGTGGATGATCCGCTTGGCCACAGCGTAACCCGGCGCAGCCTTGGCACCAAACAGGAAGGTGTGGGGCCGGGTGATGCAGTTGGGATCGTCCTGCAACTGCTGATACAGGGTGATGATATGCAATACGTTCAGCAACTGACGCTTATATTCGTGGAGCCGCTTGACCTGCACGTCGAAAATGGCGTTGGGGTCCAGGGTCACACCCTGAGCTTTCCGGGCGTAGTCGGCAAACTTCACCTTGTTCTGCCACTTGATCTCGTCCAGACGCTTGAGGACAGCCGCATCATCCGCATAGGCATCCAGCTTTTTCAGCGCCTGAGGATGGAGCAGGTAGTCGTCTCCACCGGCCAGATCCCGTACCAGGCCGTCCAGACCCGGATTGATCTCACTGAGCCAGCGGCGGTGGTCGATGCCGTTGGTGACGTTGGTAAACTTCCAGGGCTCCATGGCATAGGAATTTTTGAATACGTCCTTTTTCAGGATCTCGGAATGGAGACCGGACACGCCGTTGACGGACAGGCCGCCTGCAACGCACAGGTTGGCCATCCGTACCTCGCCGCCCCAGACAATAGCCATCTTTTCAGTAACAGAGGGATCGTGGAAGAAATTCTCCACCTTTTCCTGCCAGCGGCGGGCGATCTCCTGAATGATCTGCCACACACGGGGCAGCAGGGTCTCCACCAGCTGCTGGGGCCAGCGCTCCAGCGCCTCGGAAAGGACCGTGTGGTTGGTATAGGCCACGGAGCGGGAGGTGATGTCCCACGCCTCGTCCCAGTTCATGCCCGCCTCGTCCATGAAGATCCGCATCAGCTCCGGGATCACCAGAGCCGGATGGGTGTCATTGATCTGAATGATGTTTTTCTCATGGAAGTTCTTCAGGGTGCCATAGGTCTCCAGATGCTTGGTGACAATGGACTGCACCGTGGCGGAAACGAAGAAATACTGCTGCTTCAGCCGCAGGGACTTGCCCTCGTAGTGGTTATCCTCAGGGTAGAGGACCTTGGCGATGGTCTCCGCCATGGCCTCGTCCTCGGAGGCTTTCAGATATTCGCCGCGGGAAAACAGGGCCATATCCACAGGGCGGGTGGACCGGGCGTCCCACAGCCGGAGCGTGTTGACGTGGTCGGTATCATAGCCCGCCACCACCATGTCGCAGGGAACGGCCAGCACGGTGGTGGAGTTCTCGTTGACGATGTGGAGATGGCCGTCATGCCAGAATTCCCGAAGGGTACCGCCAAAGTGGACGGCCTGAGCCTCGTCGGGCTTGGGCAGCAGCCAAGCGGAGCCAACACCCTTCCAGTCATCAGGCAGCTCCACCTGCTGACCTTCCACGATCTTCTGCTTGAAAATACCCAGCTCATAGCAGATGGAGTAGCCGGTGGCAGGGATGTCCAGCGTGGTCATGGAGTCCAGATAGCAGGCGGCCAGACGGCCCAGACCGCCGTTGCCCAGACCTGCGTCCGGTTCCAGCTCAAACAGGTCGCCGGACTTGAAGCCCAGGTTGCCCAGAGCCTCCTTCAATTCGGGCAGCACGCCCAGATTGTAAGCGTTTTTCATCAGGCTCCGGCCCATGAGAAATTCCAGAGAGAGATAGTGGACCTGCTTTTTCTGCTCCTTTTTCGTTTCCTTGGCGGTCTGTACGCCCCGGAGGGCCATCACATCCCGCAGCACCAGAGCGCAGGCTTTCAGCATCTCCTGATCCGTGGCTTCCCCCGGCTCGGTGCCGAAGTTCAAGGCCAGCTTGGCGGTCAGGGCGTCTTGTAACGATTGCGTGGTAAATGGTACGGTCATACGGGTTTACTTTGCCGCTTTTTTAGCGGCTCCTTTCTTTTTGGGTTGAACAGGCTGCGTGGTTTCCACGGTGTCCGCAGGCGCCGTGGTCTTCGCGGCAGTTTTCTTAACAGGTTCTTCGGCCGGCTTCTCAACGGGCTTCTCAGCTGCTTTTTCAGTCGGTTTTTCCACCGCTTTTTCGGCCGCCTTTTTAGTCGTGGCCTTGGCTGCGGTCTTTCTCGTTGTTGTCTTTTTGGCCGCAGGCTTCTTTACAGCCGTTTTCCGCGCCGCCTTTTTTGCAGCAGGCTTTGCAGCGGTCTCACTGACCGGCTCCGCAGCGGAAACAACAGCTTCCTCGGCAGGAACCTCGATCACCGGCTCCTCAGTGGGGGCGGCAGCCTCCGCGGCAGGCGCTTCCGGGGCAGACTTTTCCCAGGAAAGGCCAGTGACAGCGCCGTAGATCCGCAGGTAGTCCCCGGCGCTGCGGTTCCAGCTGAAATCCTGTGCCATGGCCCGGTCTCTCAAACGGGCAAAGGCGTCGGGATAATCCTTGTAGAGATACACCGCCTCCCGGATCACATGGAGCATATCCGCGCTGGAATAGTTGGCAAAGGTGAAGCCGGTACCGGCGTCACGCCAAGCCTCATAGGGCTGAACGGTGTCCTTCAGGCCGCCGGTCTCCCGGACGATGGGCACCGTGCCGTAGCGCATGGAGATCATCTGGGAAAGGCCGCAAGGCTCGCTGCGAGAGGGCATCAGGAACAGGTCCGCACCGGCGTAGATAGCCATGGACAGTGCCTCATTATACCCCAGACGCACAGCCATACGGCCGGGATACCGCTCCGCCGTCCGGCGGAAGAACTCCTCATATCCGGCATCGCCGCTGCCCAGCACCACAAATTGAGCAGGCAGCTCCATGATGTCGCCCATGACCTCCCGCAGAAGATCCAATCCCTTATGGGATACCAGACGGCTCACCATGGCGATAATGGGGGTGTTTGGCTCCTCGTTCAGACCCATCAGATTCTGGAGAGCGGTTTTATCCGCAGCCTTGCCGGACAGATCCTCCGCCGTATAGTTGGCAGTGATGCGTCCGTCAGCAGCAGGATCGTAGAGCTTCATGTCGATGCCGTTGAGTACGCCGGACAGCTTATAGCCGCACTGGGTCAAAATGCCCTCCATCCGGTGAGCAAAGTAGGGATTCTTCAGCTCCTGCGCATAGGTGGGAGACACGGCGTTCACCGCGTCAGCGGTGAGGATGGCGCCCTTCAGCAAATTCAGATCGCCGTCCAGCAGCAGGGTGCCGTCATCCACCCAGCCCCGGTCCAGGCCGAACAGGTCGCCCAGGCAATAGGGGTCATAGCGTCCCTGATACTCGATGTTGTGGATAGTCAGCACCGTCCGGATAGAGCGATACCGGTCCTCCCGGACGCCGTCATCCTTCAGATAAATGGGAATCAGGGCCGTCTGCCAGTCATTGCAGTGGATCACATCCGGCCAGAACTCCAGATGATCCAGCATCTTCACCACAGCCCGGGAAAAGAAGCCGAAGCGCTCTCCGTCATCTACATAACCGTAGAGCTCGGGCCGGTCAAAATACTGCTCGTTATCCAGGAAATACCAGGTCACGCCGTCCTTTTTCATGGAAAACAGACCGCAGTAGGTGTGCCGCCAAGCCAGATCCACATAATCGTAGCACAGGAACGTCAGCTGGTCAGCAAATTTTTCTCTGACCCGCCGGTACAGAGGCAGGATCACAGCGGTCTCGGCTCCCTGCTCCGCCAGAGCGGGAGGCAGAGAACCGGCTACGTCTGCCAGTCCGCCGGTTTTACAGAAGGGAACGGCCTCGCTGGCCGCATATAGAATCTTCATATATTGTTACTCCTTTCCTGAGAAGAAAGGCCAGAGATTTTGCGAAACCCCCTCAGGCCGTCTTGCTCAGATCACACTGCCCTTGGCAATGACAATGGGATATGCGGTATGGCCCACCATGGTACGGCCCGGCAGCAGCTCCACATGCTTATCCGTGATCACATGGGACAGCCGCGCTGCCTCCCGGACAGTGGTGCCCCGGAAGAGGATGCAGTCCTCTACCTTTGCGCCCTTTTCCACAGTGACGCCGGGGAAGAGGATGGAATTCACCACAGTGCCCTCGATGCGGCAGCCCTCAGCCACCAGGGAGTTCAGGCACACGCCGTCAGGTCCGATGTATGTGGACGCCTTATCGGCACCCTTGGCCCGGATAGGCCGGTCCGACGTAAAGAGGTCCTCCCGGATCTCCTTATCCAAAAGCTGCATGGAGCGGTCATAGTACTCCTGCACGGAGCGGATCTGCGCGGCAAAGCCGCTGAAGGTATAGCTCTGCAAATGCAGCAGATCCTGCTTGGCCTGCAGCACATCCCGGCGGAAGCTGTACTGGTCTCTTGCCTGGCACTCGTCCACCAGAGAACGCAGCAGGTCCGTGGACGTCACAAACACGTCCAGGCTCCGGTAGCCTCTGGGCTGGTGCATATTGAACAGCACCTCCCGGATGCGTCCGTCCGGGTCCTTTTCAAAATAGGTGCCGTTTTCCGTGGCGAAGCTGTCATCTCCGCAGACGGCGGTGATGTCGGCATGGGTGCGGATATGCTGCTCCAGAATATCCGCCAGCGGGAGGTTGGCCACCAGGTCGCCCTCCATCAGCACCACATAATCCTGCCGGATCTCGTTCAGGTAGTCCCGGACGCCGGCCAGGGCTTCCATTTTGCCCCGGAAGGGCGTGACGCCCCACTCGTGAAGGTAGTTGAAGGGAGGCAGCAGATGCAGGCCGCCCCGCTTCCGGGACATATCCCACACCTTGCCGCTGCCCACATGATCCAGCATACTCTGATACCGGCCGTGGAGTACCATACCCACATCGGTAACACCTGCGTTCAGCAGGTTGGACAGGGCAAAGTCCACCGCCCGGTACCGGCCTCCAAAGGGCATCGACGCGGCAGTACGGCGCTCTGTCAGCTCCCGCAGTTCTCCGCGCTGTTCATAGGCGAAAATAATGCCATGCATCCGGTTCATTTCAGCACCTCCTTACCATGGTGGTCCAGCATGATGCCGGGGGCCACCTCGCGGCCATCCTCCAACTGGCAATCCGGGGCCAGCACCGTCAGATCCCATTTCCCATCGAGAGCGGAATCCGGTGCGCCGCCCACCCGGCAGTCCTTGCCGATGTGGCAGCCCTCGCCGATAATGGCGTATTCGATCACAGCGCCTGCCTCCACCGTAACGCCGGGGAGGAGCACGGAATAGCTGACCTTGGCGCCTTTTTCCACGGTGACTCTGGGGGAGAGCACAGAATTTTCCACGGTGCCTTCAATGTCACAGCCCCGGTTGATGGCGCTGTGGCTCACACGGCTGTCGCCGCCCATGTAAATGGGGGGCGCATCCACGCTGCGGGCAAAGATGGGCCAGGACTCGTCAGACAGGTCCAGGCCGGATTCCGGAGAGAGCATATCCATGTTGGCATCCCAGAGGGAGGTGAGGGTACCTACGTCCTTCCAGTAGCCCTGGAAGCGGAAGGCCGCCATCCGCTGGCCGTCCGCCAGCATCTTGGGGATGATATTCTTGCCAAAGTCATTTTCGGAACCCGGATCCGCCTCATCCTCCGTGAGGTAGCGCCGCAGCGCTTTCCAGGAGAACACATAGATGCCCATGGATGCCAGATTGCTCTTGGGCTGACGGGGTTTTTCGGCAAACTCGGTGATCATATCCTCCCCATCCACCGACATAATGCCGAAGCGGCTGGCCTCCTCCCAGGGGACCTCCATAACGGAAATGGTGCAGGCGGCGTCCGCTTCCTTGTGACGGCGGAGCATTTCGGAATAATCCATCTTATAGATGTGGTCACCGGAGAGGATCACCACATACTCCGGCTGATACTGGTCGATGAAGCCGATGTTCTGATAGATGGCGTTGGCGGTGCCCTTGTACCAGGTGCCGCCCTTGCTGCCCATATAGGGCGGCAGGATGTGAACACCGCCGCTGCTGCTGTCCAGATCCCAGGGCTGGCCGGAGCCGATGTAGCTGTTCAGCTCCATGGGCCGGTACTGAGTCAGGACGCCGACGGTGTCAATGCCGGAGTTGGTGCAGTTGGACAGTGGAAAGTCGATGATGCGGAATTTACCGCCGAAGGGGACGGCGGGCTTGGCCATGGCGCCGGTGAGGACATACAGGCGGCTGCCCTGTCCGCCAGCCAGCAGCATAGCGATACACTCTTTTTTCATGGGTGGATCAGCTCCTTTTCCTATTTTTCACTTTTTTCACCTTGGTTGCCGAACCGCGCTTTGTAAAGCTGCCCTCTCCCCGGAGGAATACCGCCCCGAACGCGGGGAGCCGGAGAGCGACAGACTGTTCTTTTCCGTGGGAGGGCGTGTCCTTTACCGTCAGCAGCTTCGTATCCGCAAACCCGCTGCCGCCGAATTCCGGCGCGTCGGTGGTAAAGGCGGGGACATACCGCTTGCGGGGCGGTACGCCTACCCGGTAGTTTTCATAATCGTTGGGGGAGAAGTTCACCGCGCACAGCAGCTCGTTCCCTGCCTGATCCCGCCGGAGGAACACCACCACGTTGTTGTGATTGTCATCCGGCACCAGCCACTCAAAGCCCTGCCAGTCAAAATCAATGTCCCACAGGGCGCTCTCCGCCTTGTAGAAGGCGTTGGCGGCCTTGAAGAACGCATGGAGCTGCTGATTTTCCGCATGCTCCAATAAGTACCAGTCCAACTGACCGTTGGAGTCCCATTCGTGCCACTGGCCGATCTCCGGTCCCATGAACAGCAGCTTCTTGCCGGGATGGGCCAGCAGGTACGCATAAAAGCCCCGGGTGCAGCGAAGCTGGTTTTCGTAGTCTCCGGGCATTTTCCCCACCACACTGCCCTTCATGTGGACCACCTCGTCATGGGAGATGGGAAGGACATAGTTCTCGGAAAACGCGTACATCATGGAGAAGGTCAAATCCCGGTGGTGGTCCTGCCGGAACCAGGGGTCCAGCTTCAGATAGTGGCACATGTCATTCATCCAGCCCATGTTCCACTTCAGATTGAATCCAAGTCCGCCGACGTCGGCGGGCTTGGTCACCAGAGGCCAGGCGGTAGATTCCTCAGCGATCATCAGCACGTTGGGATCCACCTCAAAGGCCATGGTGTTCAGCTTCCGGAGAAATTCCACCGCTTCCAGGTTTTCCCGTCCGCCGTGGATATTGGGAGTCCACTGGCCGTCCTGCCGCCCGTAATCCAGATACAGCATGGAGGCCACAGCGTCCACCCGGATGCCGTCGATGTGGTACATTTCCAGCCAGAACCGGGCAGAGGAGAGGAGGAAGCTCACCACCTCCGGCCGCCCGTAGTCAAAGACCCGGGTACCCCAGCCGGCGTGTTCCCGTTTCCGGGGATCGGCATATTCATAACAGCAGGTACCGTCAAACTCGTAAAGGCCCTGCTCATCCTTGCAGAAGTGCGCGGGGACCCAGTCCAAAATCACCGGAATGTTGTTTTCGTGAAGGTGGTTTACAAACCACATGAAATCCTCCGGCGTACCGAACCGGGAGGTAGGCGCAAAGTATCCGGTGCACTGGTAGCCCCAGGAATCATCCAGAGGATGCTCCGTCACCGGCAGCAGCTCCACGGCGGTATAGCCCATTTCCTTCACATAAGCCGCCAGCTGCCGGGCCATATCCCGGTAATCCAGGAACTCGCCGTTTTCATGCTTCCGCCACGAGCCGAGATGGACCTCGTAAATATTCAGCGGCTGATGGTACACCGGCTGCTTATTGCGGCGGAAGTCCTCATCCGTCCAGGAAAAATGCTCAATGTCATAGAGCTTGCTGGCGGTGCCGGGGCGGGTCTCCGTATGGAACCCGTAGGGGTCCGCCTTGTAGTGAACTCTGCCATCCTCGCCGGTAATGGCATACTTATAGCTGGTATAGACGGGCAGGTCCGGAAGAAAGCCCTGCCAGAACTCGCCCTTTTGGGTAAGTGGATCAACGGTCAGGTCCCAGCCGTTAAAATCTCCGACCACGGAAACAGCCTTTGCATGAGGCGCCCAAACGTTGAACCACCAGCCGTGGACGTCTCCCTCTGTGGCAGGGTGTGCGCCGAAGAGCCGCCAGCCGTCCGTCAGGCTGCCGCTGTGGTACAGTTGTGTCTGATCTGCCATGGGTCTCCCCTTTCTGCTGCCATATTATTTTTTCTCATACTGAGGGTAGCATTTTAAAACGATTACGTCAAGGCAGCCGCAAGTCATTTTACAAATGTCATACTTTAATTTTATATTATACCGCCGGATAGCCGAAAGCGTCAAGGTAAGAGGGTGTCGAAAAGGAAAGACACTCTTTGTCCGATTTGTCTTACTTTTCCAGTTTTTGTTCCCGCTTCTTGTAGAATATGCCGGTGCACAAGGCGTTTAAGGTCTGTTAAGATGAGTACATTCCATCTGTCGGACCCACTGGCCTGACAGCAAAATTCAGGCCCCGCGGGCCGTAAACAAGGAGTTTTCATGATTTCCTTCCTGACTGACATCACGGTGGACGGCGTAGCCCTCTGGGTGGTACTGCTGATCTGCGTCGGCGTTTTCTTAGGCGCGTTTATGGACGCCATCGCCGGAGGCGGCGGGATCATCACCGTCCCTACCTATCTCATGGGCCTCTCAAACCTTCCCATTTATAACGCTTTGGGGACGAATAAACTCTCCTCCGGCATCGGCACGATTTTTTCCACAGCCCGGTTCATCCATCAGGGACTGGTGGACTGGAAGCTCTTTGCCCCGGCGGTAATCTTATCCCTGACCGGCTCCGTCTGCGGCACCTGGCTCCAGCACCACACCCCTGCGGTAGTGCTGAAATACCTGCTGCTGGTGGTGCTGCCGGTGGTGGCGTTCATCACCCTGCGGACCCGGAAGTGGCCGGATGAAACAGCACCGCTGGACCTTTGGCTGCGGCGGCTCATCATCTGGGGCTCGGCCTTTGTCATCGGCGAATATGACGGGTATTACGGCCCCGGCACCGGCACCTTCATGATGATCGCGCTGGTGCGTTTCGCCAAGCTGGATACCCGCCACGCGGCCGGCGGCGTAAAAGTGGTCAATCTGGCCTCAAATCTGGGCAGCCTGTTCACCGCCCTGCGGGCCGGGTATGTGCTGGTGGGCGTTGGCCTGATCTCCTCCGTGGCGTCCATTCTGGGGCACTATATCGGTGCGGGTCTGGCTATCAAAAACGGCAGCAAGATCGTCCGGCCCACGGTGATCGCAGTCCTGCTCCTGCTGGCCGTAAAGGTGGGTAGCGAGCTTTTATTCCCGGAATTCTGGAGTTGAGGTGCGTAATATGTGTGAGAAAAAGACTATCGGTATTTTAGGCGGCATGGGCCCTCTGGCCACCGCCGACCTGTTTCAGAAGATCACTCTGCTGACGGAGGCGGAAACGGACCGGGATCATATCCGGGTGTACATCGACAGCAATGCCAACATTCCCGACCGCACCGCCGCCATCCTCAGCAACGGCCCGGACCCGGTACCGGAAATGGCAAGTGCCCTCCGGAATCTGGAAGCCTGCGGTGCAGACTGTGTCATCATGCCCTGCAACACCGCCCATTACTTCCTGCCCCGGCTCCAGGCTATGACAGAGATCCCCTTCCTCAGCATTCTCACCGCCGCTGCGGAAGCCTGCAAAGCCCAGTTCCCCGGAAAAACCGTGGGAATTCTGGCCACAAAGGGGACGCTTTCCGCTCAACTGTATCAAAATGCCCTTGGGGAAGCCGGTGTGCCGTACCTGACCCCGGAGGCAGCAGAGCAGGACGCCCTCATGCGGGTCATCTATGACGGCGTCAAGTCCGGAAAAGGTCCGGACGCTTACCGGGCGGATCTTTTGACCGTGGTGGAGCATATGATGACCCGTGGGGCCGGTGTGTTCCTGCTGGGCTGCACGGAACTGCCCTTGGCTGCGGAGGCCGTGGGCCTGACGGTCCCCGCGGTGGATCCCACGGCGGAGCTTGCAAAAGCCGCCATCCGTTTCTGCGGCTTCCGTGTACGGGCAAAATAAGCAAAAAACGCCCATAGAATCTCTGTTTTGACGAATGATCCAGTGAAGCAGATGGGATTTTGCACAAAATAAACAACTTTATTAGTGCGGACTTTACAAGTTCCCGGCATACCGCTATAATATCTCCAATCATATTTGCGTAAATTTCTGCGAATTTTACGCACAGCGTATTAAAAAGTGTGAAAGAGGGAGCGTATTCTATGGAAAAAAAGAAAAAACTGTCCCTGCCGGTACAGATCTTTATTGCTCTGGTACTGGGTATCGTTGTCGGTCTGGTGTTCTACTTCACCGGCGCAGCTGGCTTTACCACCAGCTACATCAAGCCCTTCGGTGATATCTTCGTCAACCTGCTGAAGTTCATCGTGGTGCCTGTGGTGCTGCTGTCTATGATCGACGGCATCATCTCCATGGGCGACATGAAAAAGGTAGGCGCTGTGGGCTGGAAGACCATTCTCTACTTCATGGTCACCACTGCCGTGGCCTGCGTCATCGGTCTGGTTCTGGCAACGGTGTTCAACAACGCGGGCCTGTTCCCCAACCTCAGCGAGGCCGCTCAGGCCGCCGAGTACGAGGCCAAGGAATACGCCGGCTTCATGGCGACTCTGGTCGCCATTTTCCCCACAAATATGTGGAAGGCGTTTACCGAAGCCAACATGCTTCAGGTCATCGTCATCGCCCTGCTGTTCGGCGGCTCCATTCTGGCTGCCGGTGAGAAGTCCAAGCTGGTCCGGGACATGGTAACCTCCGCTTATACCGTGGTAGAGCGGCTGATGGAATTCATCATCTCCCTGAGTCCCATCGGTGTGTTTACCTACATGACCTGGGTGGTTGCCACCCAGGGCGCTGAGATCCTCGGCTCTCTGGCGCTGGTCATTCTGTGCGCCTACATCGGCTACATTCTCCACGCCGTGCTGGTCTATTCTGTTTCCGCCAAGGCGTTTGCCGGCATCAGCCCCGTCAAGTTCTTCAAGAACGCTTCCGCGGCTATGATCTTCGCCTTTACCTCCACCTCCTCCGCCGCGACCCTGCCGGTCTCCAAGGAGTGCGCCGATGCTCTGGGCGCTGAGGACGATATTTCCTCCTTCGTGCTGCCTCTGGGCGCCACCATCAACATGGACGGCACCGCCATCTATCAGTGCGTTGCCACTGTGTTCCTGGCCACCTGTGCCGGTATGCAGCTGACCCTGAGCCAGATGATCCTCATTGTGGTCACCGCTACGCTGGCCTCCATCGGCACCGCCGGTACTCCCGGCGCCGGTATGATCATGCTGGCCATGGTGCTGGAAGCCATCGGCATCCCCGTGGCTTACATCGGCCTGATCGTGGCTGTGGATCGCCTGTTCGACATGGGCCGTACCTGCCTGAACGTCACCGGCGACATTGCCTGTTCCCTGTGCGTCACCAAGTGGGAGAGCAAGAAGAAGTAAATCAAAGTACACGATACGCAAAAGGAAAGGCCGCATAAGCGGCCTTTCCTTTTTGTCCTCTTATTCCGTTTTCTGGCCCCGGCGGCCCAGGCGGATGGCCTCCCGGGTATAGCTCACCGACAGCACCGCCCAGATCACCAGCACCACGGCACTGGGCAGGATGCCGTAGTGAAAGACCATGTTCCCCAGAAGCAGCACGCCCCAGCAGTAAGGACAGAAGCGGCTCACCGTAACGTAGGCCTTGTAGCTGGCCTGGCCGATCTGGCGGCGCTCCGCCTCGTCGCAGCTTTCCCACCAGCGCTCCTGGAACTTCATGTCATATACGCTGCCCCGCTTTTCCGGGTTCATCTTCTTGGTGAGATCCACCGTCTTCTGTTGGAGCAGAGTGGCCAGTGCGATGACTACCAGAAAGACCACCAGCAGCGTGATCGTATTACCATCGGAGCTCTGGGGCAGCTTCGCGGTGCCGGCATTGAAAAAGAAGAAGCTGACGATCACCGTCAGGCTGTCCAGCAGCAACGCCCAGCTTAGGCGCTCCTCCGCCCGCTGCATCACGTCCTCATCCTCGCCGTCCCAGCCATGGAAGGCAGTGTTGGACTTGCGGTACTGGTACAGTCCAAGACCCAGCAGCACGGCGGCACAGGCAGCCATAGCCCAGGGGGACGCCATGCCCAGCAGGTGGGCAAACGCCGCGCCGAAAGCAGTATGGTCCTCCCAGAAATACCCGGCCACACCGGACAGGCCACCCAGCACACCGCCGATAAGGCCAGCCACCACTAAGATCCCCAAAAATCCGGGAAAGGCCTTTTGATTCTCACTTTTCTGCTTCATTGCACGCATCCTCCTCATAGCTGAAAATATCCTCCACAGAGACCTGGCACAGCTTTGCCAGCTTCAGCGCCAGGGTCACAGAGGGGGAGTAGTCCCCCCGCTCGATCTGGCTGATGGTCTGGCGGGAGACCCCCGCCAGACGGCCCATTTCCTGCTGGTTGACTCCCAGCCGGGCCCGGTATTCCTTCAATCGGTTATACAGGGGCATAGGCCCCTCCTTTCTGTTAGGTCTGCTTGTCAATTTGACAACTATCTTTGTCATTTATAGATGATACCATTGACAAGGAAAGTTGTCAATATGAAATTGAAAATTTTTTCGCACTCCGTTGATAGGAAAAACGGTTCTTCCCTTTTTGCGTGAAATATGCTATACTTATTCCGTATTTTTGCGGGAAACGGGAAAGAAGGGAGGCGGTCCAATGGAATTTGCCAATGACCCCATTGCCCGGCGGATCCGGGAAGTCGCCGGACGGGGAACACTTTCCCACGCGCTGCTGTTTTCCGGCAGCGGGGACCGGATCGCCGCCGCGCAGTACGCTGCTGCGGCCATGGAGTGTCAGGGCGGCGGACAAAAGCCCTGCGGGACATGTCCCGCCTGCCGCAAGGTGTTCTCCGGCATTCACCCGGACGTTATCACCGTCCGGGACGAGGCCCATAAGAACCTCTCCGTGGACACCGTCCGCCAGATCCGCGCCGATGCCTATATCCGGCCCAACGAGGGTGCCCGGAAGGTCTATATCTTTCCGGACTGCACCATTCTGACAGAGCAGGACCAGAACGTACTGCTGAAGATCGTAGAGGAAGGCCCGCCCTACGCGGCATTCCTCTTCTGTGCGGAAAATTCTTCCGTGGTCTTGCAGACGCTCCGTTCCCGGTGCGTGGAGCTGAAGCTCCATCCCGCCGTCACCGTGGAAAAGGAAAGCTCGGAGGCGGGCGTGGAGCTGTGCCGTCTGCTGGCGGCAGGGAAGAGGGGGACTGTCACAGAGCTGATGGTCCGTCTTGAGAAAAAACGGCTGGACCGGGACGGCCTTGCGGCCATGCTGGATCAGGCCCGGACCCTTCTGGCGGCAGCCCTGCTGGCCCAGTACGGTCAATCCCCGGAGGGACCGGACGCGGCCCTCATTGTCCAACTTGGGAAACGCTTGACAAAACAGCGGATCATGGGCACAATAGAATTGTTACAAACGTACCGCGGAGCCTGCTCCTACAATGTGGGCGCCAGCCATGTGCTGGGGGCTTTAGCGGTGGAATTGGAGGAAATCCTTTGACTGAAGTGATCAGTGTCCGCTTTCGTGGCGGATGCAAGAATTATTATTTTGACCCCAAGGGACATGCGGTGAAAATGGGCGATCAGGTCATCGTGGAGACCGCCCAGGGCCCGGAATTCGGCACCTGCACCCAGGGGAACCACGAGGTGGCGGACGAAGCCGTTGTCCAGCCCCTGTGCGCCATGTTGCGGCTGGCCACTGACGCCGACCGCCGCACCGTAGATTACAACCGAAAAAAAGAGAGCGAGGCCTTCGACATCTGCGAGAAGAAGATCGCGGATCACGGTCTGGAAATGAAGCTGGTGAACGTATCTGCCAGCTTTGACGGCAGTAAGATTATTTTCTTCTTTACCGCCGATGGCCGGGTGGACTTCCGGGAGCTGGTGCGGGATCTGGCCGGCGTGTTCCGGGCCCGGATCGAGCTGCGTCAGATCGGCGTCCGGGACGAGGCCAAAATGGTGGGCGGTCTCGGCATCTGCGGGCGGCCCTTCTGCTGCTCCCAGTTTTTGGACGGGTTCCTGCCCGTCTCCATCAAGATGGCCAAGACCCAGAATCTCAGCTTGAATCCCACCAAGATCTCCGGCACCTGCGGACGGCTGATGTGCTGCCTGAAATATGAGCAGAACGCCTATGAGGATGCTCAGAAGCGGATGCCCAAGCAGGAATCCTTCGTTCAGACCCCCGACGGCCCCGGCAATGTAAAAGCCGTGGACCTGCTGCGGGAAACCGTAAAGGTCAGCCTGGACAGTGCTCCGGAGACCCAGAAGTGCTACCACAACTGCGAGATCTGTGTCCTGCGCAACGGCAAGGGCAGCCGTGAGGGCATTGAGATCCCCACGGAGCGGCCCGAGCGGTATGTGGAGGAAAAGGAAGAGGAGTTCATCGCGCCGGTGATCTCCCGGCACTTTGAAGCGGAGGAACCGACGGAGACGCCGGCCCCCGTCCGGGAACGTCCCCGCGAGGAGGGCGGCGAGAGCAAGAACCGCCGCCGTCACCGGGGCGGACGCCGCAGAAGCGGCGGCAGCGGCGAGGGAACGCCCAACACTTCCGCACCGGCGAAGAAGGAAGCTCCCAAGGCCCCCGAAGGCCAGAGCCGTCAGGGCGGCAAGCCCGCAAACCGGTCTCAGCGGCCTAAGCAGGACCGCCCCCGGACCGAGCGGCCCAAGCAGGACCAGCGTCCCAAACAGGATGCGGCTCCCGCCCGGGAAAAGGTCATCAATCCGGAAAACGGTGAAGCTGTTAAGCGCCGCCGTCACCGGGGCGGACGCCGCCATCGCGGCGGTGGCGGCGGAAACGCCGGCGGAACACCCTCCGCAGAATAAGCGACTATCTCAGGCGGAGCGGGAATCTTTCCGCTCCGCCGTTTTTTAGGAGAATAACTATGGGAAAATTTGACGGCGTCCTGCTGGCCAGCGACTTTGACAATACCATCCTGAATACAGAGCGGCCCCGCCGCACCGGCTGCCCCATTCCACCCATTTCACAGCGGAATGTGGAAGCCCTCCGCTATTTCATGGACAACGGCGGCCGCTTTGCCGTAGCCACAGGCCGGGCGCTGCCCGCCTTCCGGATGTTCGCGGAGCAGGTGCCCATGAACGCACCGGCCGTTGTGTGCAACGGCGGCGCGCTGTACGATTTCAAAACGGAGCGCTATCTGGAAACCATGGAGCTGCCGGAGACCATCCGTCCGCAGGGTCAGGATGTGCTGGACCGGTTTCCCACAGCGGCAGTGGAGGCCTATCACATGGACAATGTGATCCATGCCGTGCGGCCCAACGAGTACACCCGGCAGCATGAGCACGTGACCCATGCCGGAGTGCAGCCTGTCCCAACCCTGCTGGAGGTGCCAATGCCCCTCATCAAGATCATGTTTGAGGATGACCACGAGCACCTGCTGGCTCTGCGGGACTATGTGAGCAGGCAGCCTTGGTCAGCGGACTACGAGGTGTTTTTCTCCGACAGGACTCTGCTGGAGGTCACCCGGAAGGGTGCCAGCAAGGGAGCTATGGTAGCTCGTCTGGCAAAGCGCCTGGGGATTTCCATAGACCATGTCTACTGCGCCGGGGACGAAAACAACGATCTCTCCATGCTGACGATGGCGGCAGAGGGGTTTGCCCCGTCCAACTGCGTAGAAACCGTGCGAAGCTGCGGCGCTACCATTGTGGCGGACTGCGACCACGATACCCTTGCGGAGATCGTCTCCATTCTGGACAAACGGTACTGAGATCCGGCAATTGTATTGACAAAATCGCCGTTTTTCTCTATAATTTTAACTGGCCGTAGAAAACTGAACACAGGGGTGCTGGAGAGAACTCCGGCTGAGATGCGGGGCTGTGACTGCCCTCTTTCCCTTAAACCTGATCCGGGTAATGCCGGCGTAGGAAGTGAACGATCTGTCTTTCCGTACCGCAAGCCCGTTCATGTGGCCTGCGGTACTTTATTTTCAGGAGGGACGTTTATGTCCGCAAAGAATACCAACTCTCATCTCCGTGTCCGGATGCTGTGCGAGGGTGCCATGATGGTGGCCCTGGCCCAGGTACTCAGCTACATCAAGCTGATGGAGCTACCCAACGGCGGCTCTCTGACCCCCGCCATGTTCCCCATTATCCTGTTTGCCGTCCGCTGGGGACTGACTCCGGGCCTCATGGCCGGCTTTACCTTCGGCCTCTTGCAGCTCATTTTTGACGGCGCTTACGCCTGGGGCTGGCAGTCCATGCTGCTGGACTATCTGGTGGCCTTTACTCCCTTGGGTCTGGCTGGCCTGTTCAAGGGCAAGAAGTGGGGCATCTTTGTCGGTACCGTGGCAGGCTGCCTCGGCCGTTTTGTTGTTCACTACATCAGCGGTGTGACCATCTACAAAATTCTGGCTCCCACGGAGTTCATGAAGTGGACCTTCACCAGTCCTTCCGCCTACTCTCTGGTCTATAACGGCTCCTATATGCTGCCCAATACCATCATTGCGCTGGTCATCGCGGCGGTGTTGTATAAGCCCCTGAAAAAGTACATTCTGGGGCAGGATCTCGGCAACTGAAGAAGAACCCCACAACGGCGGTCTGCGTATGCAGACCGCCGTTCAGCGTGTCGAAAAAGTCTTTTCGCCCCGCTGAGCCAGTTTTCAGAACTTTATAAAAGTTCTGAAAACTTAGAATTTCAATGGCGCAGGACACCCCTCTTGGGTTTCCCGCGCACACCCTTCCTTACCGTTGCGGAGAATTTACCATTTTATCGACAGTCTTAATGGCGGTCTGCGTACGCAGACCGCCGTTCGATCTTCCTCAGAATACCTTGTTTCGCATAAACGATTCATCTAAAAGCGGCCCTCTGCGCTCACTTTTGCAGCATACGTTTGAAAAACCGCCTTTTTCTTTATCGAAAACGTTTAATTTCAAAAGAGAATCTTGTAAAATATATTGATTGTATTTTCTTTTCCAATCTACTATAATACAAAATGGTTATATCCGGAGCCGCAGGCCGCCGGTTTTCCGCATTGGGCGTCCACCGGCTCCATGTTGTTCTATTCTGCCTGTTCCGGGCAAAAATCGAAGGAGAGTTTCTATGAGCAAGAAGTATTGTTACCTGTTCACGGAAGGCAACGCCAACATGCGTGAACTTCTGGGCGGCAAGGGCGCCAACCTGGCTGAGATGACCAACATCGGTCTGCCCGTGCCTCAGGGCTTCACCATCACCACCGAGGCCTGCACCCAGTATTATGAGGACGGCCAGAAGATCAATGACGGCATCTTTGCCGAGATCATGGAATACATCGAGAAGATGGAGAGCATCACCGGCAAGAAGTTCGGCGACCACGAGAATCCTCTGCTGGTCTCCGTCCGTTCCGGCGCCCGCGCCTCCATGCCCGGCATGATGGATACCATCCTGAACCTGGGTCTGAACGAGGACGTTGTTGACGTTATCGCCAAGAAGTCCAACAACCCCCGCTGGGCTTGGGACTGCTATCGCCGCTTTATCCAGATGTACTCCGACGTGGTCATGGAAGTGGGCAAGAAGTACTTCGAGCAGCTCATCGACGAGATGAAGGAGAAGAAGGGCGTCACGCAGGACGTGGATCTCACCGCTGAGGACCTGAAGGAACTGGCCATGCAGTTCAAGGCCGAGTACAAGTCCAAGATTGGCCAGGAGTTCCCCGCCGACCCCAAGGAGCAGCTGATGGGCGCCATCAAGGCCGTGTTCCGTTCCTGGGATAACCCCCGCGCCAACGTCTATCGCCGCGACAATGATATCCCCTATTCCTGGGGTACTGCCGTCAACGTGCAGTCCATGGCCTTCGGCAACATGGGTGATGACTGCGGCACCGGCGTTGCCTTCACCCGTAACCCCGCCACCGGCGAGAAGAAGCTCTTCGGCGAGTTCCTGACCAACGCCCAGGGCGAGGACGTCGTCGCCGGCGTCCGTACTCCCATGCCCATCGCTGAGATGGCTGAGAAGTTCCCCGAGGCCTTCCAGCAGTTTGAGGGTGTCTGCAAGACCCTGGAGGACCATTATCATGATATGCAGGACATGGAGTTCACCGTGGAACACGGCAAGCTCTACATGCTCCAGACCCGTAACGGCAAGCGCACTCCCGCTGCCGCTCTGAAGATCGCCTGCGACCTGGTGGACGAGGGCATGATCGACGAGAAGCAGGCCGTGGCCATGATCGAGCCCCGCTCTCTGGACACCCTGCTGCATCCCCAGTTTGACGCTGAGGCCCTGAAGAAGGCCGCCATCATCGGCAAGGCTCTGGGTGCCTCTCCCGGCGCTGCCTCCGGTAAGATCGTTTTCTCCGCTGAGGATGCCAAGGAATGGGCTGAGCGCGGCGAGAAGGTGGTCCTGGTCCGTCTGGAGACCTCTCCCGAGGACATCGAAGGCATGAAGGCTGCTCAGGGCATCCTGACCGTCCGCGGCGGCATGACCTCTCACGCTGCCGTTGTGGCCCGCGGCATGGGCAAGTGCTGCGTCTCCGGCTGCGGCGACATCAAGATGGACGAGGAGAACAAGAAGTTCGAGCTGTCCGGCAAGACTTACCGCGAGGGTGACTGGATCTCCCTGAACGGCTCCACCGGCAACATCTATGACGGCGCTGTGCCCACCACCGATGCTGTCATCGGCGGCGAGTTCGGCCGTGTCATGGGCTGGGCTGACCAGTTCCGCCGTCTGAAGGTCCGCACCAATGCCGACACTCCCCACGATGCTGCTCAGGCCCGTAAGTTCGGCGCACAGGGCATCGGCCTGTGCCGTACCGAGCACATGTTCTTCAACGAGGACCGTATCCCCGCTATCCGCCGCATGATCTGCTCCGACACTGTGGAAGAGCGCGAAGCCGCTCTGGCCGTTCTGGAGCCCATGCAGCAGAGTGACTTCGAGGGCATCTATGAGGCTATGGAAGGCTGCCCCGTCACCATCCGTTTCCTGGATCCCCCTCTGCACGAGTTTGTTCCCACCGAGGAGGCCGACATTGAGAAGCTGGCCAGCGACATGGGTAAGACCGTTGCCGAGATCAAGAACATCATCGCCGGCCTCCACGAGTTCAACCCCATGATGGGTCACCGCGGCTGCCGTCTGGCTGTCACCTATCCGGAGATCGCCGCCATGCAGACCCGCGCCGTCATCAAGGCTGCTCTGGCTGTTCAGGCCCATCATCCCGAGTGGACCATGGTTCCCGAGATCATGATCCCCCTGGTGGGCGAGGCCAAGGAGCTGAAGTATGTCAAGGACATTGTTGTCAAGACTGCTGACGAGCTGATCAAGGCTGCCGGTTCCGACATGAAGTACCTGGTTGGTACCATGATCGAGATCCCCCGCGCCGCTCTGACCGCCGATGAGATCGCCAAGGAAGCTGCCTTCTTCTCCTTCGGAACCAACGACCTGACTCAGATGACCTTCGGCTTCAGCCGTGACGACGCCGGCAAGTTCCTGGGCGCTTACTATGATAAGAAGATCTACGAGAACGATCCCTTCGCCAAGCTGGATCAGAAGGGCGTCGGCAAGCTGGTGGATATGGCCTGCAAGCTGGGCCGCAGCGTGAACCCCGACCTGCATCTGGGTATCTGCGGCGAGCACGGCGGCGATCCCTCCTCCGTGGAGTTCTGCCACCGCACCGGTCTGGACTATGTGTCCTGCTCTCCCTTCCGTGTGCCCATCGCCCGTCTGGCCGCCGCTCAGGCTGCTATCAAGGAGATGTAATTCTCCCGCAAGGGCGTCAAGCAACCGTATACCCGCAAGCCTCCGGTCAATGACCGGAGGCTTGTTCTTTCCTCCGAGGCATGTTAAACTGAAAGGGAAGCAGAGGTAACTAACTGTTTGACATAGGTGTGTGATGGTATGAAAAAAATGATACCGTGGATCATTGCGTCGGCCGTGATCATGCTGGTCTTTCCTTGGCTTGCGGTCACCTTCGTAAAAGGCGATGGCGGAATGGCCGTTTGCTTCATCCTGTTTTTTGCGCTGAACCCTATTTATGCCATATTTGCCGGAGTGCAGGCCAGTAGAGACGTCAAACGCTTCTGGGCCTTGCCGATGATCACAGCGGTCTTGTTTTTAGCCGGTACATGGCTGCATTTCGATATGGGCGAACCGGCGTTTCTTCTCTATGCGCTGATCTACTTGCTTTTAGGGGCCGCAGCCATGCTGATCTCCGCGTTTATAAGGAAAATACTTGAAAAGCACTGAGACAACTCCAATTTCTCTTGCAGCCGCCTCAGCCGTCCTATTTCAACACTCTTGAAAATTTCTGTCAATCGATCTGCGGGCACCTGCCGGGATCTGTTTTGCCCCCTCACTGAAAAAAGTCCGTCTGGAATACTCCAGACGGACTTTTTATCGCATTTTTAATGCTGTTTTCTCATTCCTCAGAATCGTGGGTACAGGTCTGAATATCAGGATCATTCAAGATCCGGGCTTTCTTATCGGCGTTGCTCTCCTCTCTCCAAGTCCCGACAACGCCCTTTCCGATGATCAGCCCTAAAGAACCCCAGGCTGCAATGGCAAACAGAAGCACGAAATATTTCATAGAGTCTCCTTTCCCGCAGTCTAAACTTCCATTTCTATTATTAACATAACAGCCGCCACAGGAAAAATCAATCCGCTTTCTGCACAGAAATTTCTCTGGTATTCTGTACTTTTTCACCGGAAACTAATTTATATTTCCTTAAAAAGCACAAAAAACGCAAGGAATCAGCTTTTTGCTAATTCCTTGCATTTTTGCGGTTCCATCAGGTCTCTGTGGTGGAATTTTCCTCATTTGCGGAGATCTCTGTGGAAATCTCTGCTTCCGCGGACACGTCCTCCGTGTCCTCATGCTCTGCCAGAGCCATGGAGATGACCCGGTCGCCCTCTTCCTTGAAGCGCATGACGATGACGCCCTGGGTGGCACGGCTGGCGGTCTCCTTGATGCTCTCCACCGGGGTACGGATCAGGATGCCGGACTGGGTCACCAGCAGCAGGTCCTCACTGCCGTCCACCACCTTGACGCTGACGATCTTGCCGGTCTTGTCGGTGATCTGGTAGTTCTTGATGCCCAGGCCGCCACGGTTGGTGACCCGGTATTCCTCCACGGGGGTCCGCTTGCCGTAGCCCTTTTCCGTGATGGTCAGGACGCTCTTGCCCGCCTGGGCCCGTGCGGCGCCCACCACGTAGTCGCCCTCCCGGAGCTTGATGCCCCGGACACCCACGGCGGCGCGGCCCATGGGACGGACGTCATTCTCGTCAAACACGGCGGCCATGCCGTCATGGGTAGCAATGAGGATCTTCTGATTGCCGTCGGTCTCCCGGACGGACACCAACTCATCCCCCTCGTCCATGGTCAAGGCCCGGATGCCGTTGTTCCGCAGGTTCTTCAAAGTCTCCACCGGCAGGCGCTTCACGGTGCCGTTCCGGGTGACCATCATCAGATACAGGTGATCCTCGCCCATCTCCCGGAAATGGAGCATGGTCTGGACCCGCTCGCCCTGCTCAATTTGCAGGATATTGATGAGGTTGGTGCCCTTGGCGGTCTTGCCGGATTCGGGGATCTGGTAACCCTTCTTCCGGTAGACCTTGCCGGTATCTGTGAAGAAGAGGATATAGTCATGGGTGGAGGCTGTGAACACATCCACCACCGTGTCCTCTTCCCGGGTGGTAATGCCCTTCTTGCCCATGCCGCCCTTGGACTGGGCGGTATACTCGCTGACAGGGGTCCGCTTGATGTAGCCGGCCTCCGTCAGGGTAAAGACGCACTGCTCCTCCTCAATGAGGTCCTCAATGTCGATCTCATCCTCCACGTCCTGAATCTCGGTCTTGCGGTCATCGCCGAACTTGTCGGCAATGGCGGTCAGCTCCTCCTTCAGGATCTGGCGCACCAGGCCGTCGTCGGACAGGACCCGGTTGAAGTAGGCGATCTTCTCCTCCAGCTCCTTGTACTCATTTTCCAGCTTCTCCCGGTCCAGGCCCTGTAATGCTTTCAGGCGCATATCCAGAATGGCCTGGGCCTGGATATCGTCCAGGCCGAAGCGGCTCATCAGGTTTTCCTTGGCGTTGTCGTAGCTGGTGCGGATGATCTTGATGACCTCGTCGATATTGTCCTGGGCGATCAGCAGGCCTTCCAGCAGGTGGGCCCGCTCCTGGGCCTTTTTCAGGTCGTACTTGGTCCGGCGGATGATGATCTCTTCCTGGAAGTTCAGGTACTCGTCAATGATGTGCCGCAGAGACAGGATCTTGGGCTGGTGCTGGTTGTCCACCAGGGCAAGCATGTTCACGGCGAAGGAGACCTGCAGCTGGGTCTGGTTGAACAGGCGGTTCAGCACCACCTGGGGATTGGCGTCCCGCTTCAAATCGATGACGATGCGCATACCGTTGCGGTCGGACTCGTCCTGAATGTTAGAGATGCCTTCCAGCCGCTTGTCCTCCACCTGGTCCGCCATACTCTTGATGAGCATCCGCTTGTTCACCTGGTAAGGAAGCTCGGTGATAACGATGCGAGTGCGGTCATGGCCGAACTCCTCAAATTCATGCCGGGCCCGGACCACGATGCGGCCCCGGCCGGTGGCATAGGCCGCCCGGATGCCGGACCGGCCCATGATGATGCCCTTGGTGGGGAAGTCCGGTCCCTTGATGTGCTCCATCAGGTCGGACAGGGAGGCGTTGGGATCGTCCAGCACGCAGATGCAGGCGCCGATGACCTCCCGCAGGTTGTGGGGCGGGATGTTGGTGGCCATGCCCACGGCGATACCGCTGGAGCCGTTTACCAGCAGGTTGGGGAAGCGGCAGGGGAGTACCCGCGGCTCCTTCCGGCTCTCGTCGAAGTTGGGATCCCAGTCCACCGTGTCCTTTTCGATGTCCCGCAGCATCTCGTTGGAGATCTTGCTCAGACGGGCTTCGGTGTATCGGTAGGCGGCCGGGGGGTCGCCATCCACGGAGCCGAAGTTGCCGTGGCCGTCCACCAGCATGTAGCGCATGGAGAAATCCTGGGCCAGGCGGACCAGTGCGTCGTAAACAGAGGCGTCGCCGTGGGGATGGTACCGGCCCAGCACGTCGCCCACACAGGTGGCGGACTTTTTGAAAGGCTTGTCACTTGTCAGGTTGTCCTCATACATGGCGTAGAGGATCCGGCGGTGCACCGGCTTCAGGCCGTCCCGCACATCCGGCAGGGCGCGGCCCACGATGACGCTCATGGCGTACTCAATATAGGAGTTCTCCATCTCCGGCACCAGGGGAGACTCCACGATATGCTGATTCGGATACCGAATTTCTTCGGGATCGTACTGCGGTTTTTTACTCATTCTCTTTCCTCCTTGAGGGATCAGTAGTCCAGATTGACGGCGTACTTAGCCCGCCGCTCGATGAAGTCCTTCCGGGGCTCCACCTTTTCGCCCATGAGGATATTGAAGGTCTCGTCCGCCCGGACGGCGTCGTCCAGGGTGATGCGGCGCAGGGTCCGCTTTTCCGGGTCCATGGTGGTCTCCCACAGCTCGTGGGGGTTCATTTCGCCCAGGCCCTTGAACCGGGAAATATCGATCTTCACGTTGGGATTGCCGCCCCGCATTTCGGCGGAGATGGCGTCCCGCTCCTCCTCGCTGAAGGCCAGCCGGGTGGTCTTGCCCCGGCTCAGCTTGAACAGGGGGGGCACGGCGGAGTACACATAGCCCTTTTCGATCAGGGGCCGCATGAAGCGGAAGAAGAAGGTCAGCAGCAGGGTGCGGATATGGGCGCCGTCCACATCGGCATCCGCCATGATGATGATTTTGTGATAGCGGAGCTTGGCATCGTCAAACTCGTCGCCGATGCCGGCGCCCAGGGCGGTGATGACCGGCTGGAGCTTGTCGTTGCCGTAAACCTTGTCTGCCCGGGCCTTCTCCACGTTCAGCATCTTGCCCCACAGGGGGAGGATGGCCTGGAACCGGGAGTCACGGCCCTGGGTGGCGGAACCGCCTGCGGAGTCGCCCTCCACGATGTAGATCTCAGTGAGCTCCGGATTGTTCTCGTTGCAGTCCCGCAGCTTATCCGGCATGGCCGCGCCGCCCAGGGCGGTCTTGCGGCGGATGGATTCCCTGGCCTTCTTGGCGGCCTCCCGGGCCCGGTTGGCCGTCAGGGCCTTGTCCAGGATCATGCGGCCCACCTGGGGATTCTCCTCCAGGAAGGTATCCAGCTTGTCGGAGACGATGTTGTTCACCAGGGTGCGGATCTCGCTGTTGCCCAGCTTGGCCTTGGTCTGGCCCTCAAACTGGGCATCCGTCAGCTTTACGGAGATGACGCAGGTGAGGCCCTCCCGGCAGTCCTCGCCGGAGACCTTCTCGTCATCCTTCAGCATCTTGATCTTGTGGCCGTAGTTATTCAGCACGGTGGTCAGGGCACGGCGGAAGCCCTCCTCATGCATACCGCCCTCCGGGGTGTGGACGTTGTTGGCAAAGGAGAAGGTGGTCTCGTTATAGCCGTCGTTATACTGCAGGGCGATCTCCGCCATGGAGTCCCCCTTCTGGCCCGCCACGTAGATGACCTGGTCATGGAGGGGGGTCTTGGTGCGGTTGAGGTAGGTGACAAATTCCCGGATGCCGCCCTCATAGCACATGGAGTGGTAGCGCTCCTCCTCCGGCTTGTCGGCAGAGGCTTTCCGCTCGTCGGCAATGGTGATCCGCAGGCCGGCGTTCAGGAATGCCTCCTCCCGCATGCGGGTATGGAGGGTGTCGTAATTGTAGATCAGGTCCTCAAACATCTCTGGGTCCGGCTTGAAGGTGACGGTGGTGCCGGTGTGGTCCGTGGTGCCTACCACGGTCATAGGCTCCGTCACATGGCCCCGGGCGAACTTCATCTCGTGGATCTTGCCGTCCCGGTGGACCTGGACCGTCAGCCATTCGGACAGGGCATTCACCACGGAGGCGCCCACGCCATGAAGGCCGCCGGAGACTTTATAGCCCCCGCCGCCGAACTTGCCGCCGGCATGCAGCACGGTGTACACCACTTCCAGAGCGGGCTTGCCGGTCTGGGCCTGGATGTCCACGGGGATGCCGCGGCCGTTGTCAACCACGGTGATGGTGTTTCCCTCGTTGATGGTGACGGAGATCTCCGTGCAGTAGCCTGCCAGAGCCTCGTCGATGGCGTTGTCTACGATCTCGTATACCAGATGGTGGAGACCGGAGGTGGAAGTGGAGCCGATATACATACCGGGACGCTTCCGGACGGCTTCCAGGCCTTCCAGCACCTGGATCTCCGATGCGTCATACTCGTTGGCGGCGTCCACCGCCGTGGATTGCAGGATCTCGTTGTCTGCCATGTAGGTTCTCCTTTCGTCGCGGGACAGGAAGAGCCGGGCCGGAAGCCTTTCCGGCCCGTTTCTCCTTGCCCCGAAGAAAATGTTTGCGTTTTTATGGAACAGCAGGCCGTTTCCGGTCCGCTCTTGTTGTTTACAGCACCAGCTTGCCGCTCTCCGCCCGGTTTTTCAGGGTGGAGGTGTTCAGCTGGCTCAGATACACGATCTGGGGATGATAGGGGTGGTCGCACACCACAAAGGACTTGGGCAGGTCGCCGGAGACGTCCAGCACCACGCCCTCCTTTTCCGCGCCCGCCAGATACTCCCGGGTGCGCTTTTCATAGCTGCATTTATCCAGATCAAAAATGCCGATGATCCGATGATCCGGCACGATCTCATTTTGTCCCAAATGCAAATACACGGTATTCCTCCGTTCCAAAAGCAACGTCAATGCGCACAAAGCCCGTCCTTACATCAGCCGTATCGCAATATCCATCACACGGGTAATGAGAAGGATCCAATATACATTCTTGCTCTTTCTGTTCTCCTCCGGATCTAAGATCCCAAGCAGGCAGCGGAGCAGAATGGCAAAGTCTATCGTGAACAGCATCCACTGTCTTTCCAGGAAGAGATACGCAATGAACATCCCCAGCGCGACCGCCCATGCTGTCACGCTGATCAGGCTTTTTACCTTTATTTTTCGGTTCTCCATAGGACCGCTCCTCTGCTCAGCCATCCAGCCCTCTTTATATATGAAAGATGCTGCTTCCTATAACGGTGCGGCATCCATCACCGCACAGTGCCATTTCTGACATGGAAGATTCTTCCCCCTAACAGCTGCGGCAGCCGGTCATCCTCGCAGCAGGTGATGCGCCGCGTAACGGAGCGGCATTTCAAAACGCGCTGACGCGCGGCTCCGTTCGCTGCGCTCCGTCGCGGTATTCATCACCGCACAGTGCCATTTTTGACATGGAAGATCCTTCCTCCCAACAGCTGCGGCAGCCGGTCGTCCTCGCAGCAGGTGATGAATACCTGCCCGCCCCGGATGCGGTTCAGTACAAACTCCTGCCGCCGGGGGTCCAGCTCCGAAAGCACATCGTCCAGCAGCAGCACCGGATACTCCCCGGTGTCCTGCTGAAAGATCTCCCGGGCCGCCAGTTTCAAGGAGAGAGCCGCCGTCCGGGTCTGCCCCTGTGAGGCGTAGCTTTTCGCGGCCTGCCCGTCGATCTTCACCAGTAAATCGTCCTTATGAGGGCCGGACAGACATTGCCGGCTGGCGATCTCCGCCGCCCGGTGCTCCTCCTGATGCTGTAAAAGCTGCTGGAAGATCACCTGCGGTCCAGCCTCCGGGTCCGTCACCGTAGACACCGTTTCATAACGTAAGGTAAGCCGTTCCCGGCCTCCGGAAAAGTCCCCGTGAATGGCCGGGGCTGCCTGACACAGCCGCTTGATAAAGTGCGCCCGGTAATGGATCAGCAGCGCTCCCGCCTTGGCCATGCTCATGGAAAACTCATCCAGTGCGTCCAGCAGGGAGGGCTTTTCCTCGCTGTCCCGTAAAATGCGGGTCTTGTGCTCGTGGAGCCGCTTATACTCCGCAAGTGCTTGCGCGTACCGGGGCCGCAGCTGGCAGATGCAGTCATCCAGAAAGCCCCGCCGGGCGACGGCTCCTTCCCGGATCAGATACAGGTCCTCCGGGCAGAACAGCACACTTTGAAAAATACCGGACAGCTCGCCGCCGTTTTTCAGCTTGACACCGTTGGACCGCAGCACCCGCCGCGCTCCCCGGTGCAACTCCGCCTCCAGCAGAAACTCTCGATCCCTGGCAAACACATTTCCCTTCAAAAATGCGTGATCCACACCAAACTGAATCAACTCCCGGTCATATCTGGCCCGATGGCTGACGCCGGAGAGATAGGCCACCGCCTCCAGCAGATTCGTCTTTCCCTGGGCGTTGTCACCGTAGATCACATTGATATTCGGGTCAAACGCAGCGTCTAAATGAACGTAATTACGGAAAAAATCCAGGCTTAACCCGTCAATCCGCATAGGCCGCTGCGTATTCCTGTCCCCGGAAGGTTACCACATCTCCGGGGCGGATCTTCTTGCCCCGCATGGTGCACACCTCGCCGTTGACCTGTACTTCGCCGCTCTGGACGCACTCCTTTGCCTCGCCGCCGGTCTCCACGGCGTTGGCCAGCTTTAGAAGGTCCTGAAGCTTGATGTATTCGGTTGTAATGGTCATTGTTTTCATATTTGTTTACTCCGCGCTCTTCAGCCGTACAGGCAATACCATATAAAGGAAGTTCTCCTCGCCCTCCACAGGGACAATAATGGCAGGGGAGACCCCTGTGTTCAGCTCGATCTTCACCTTGTCCGCCGGGGCATACCGCAGCGCCTCCATCAGATACCGGTTATTGAAGCCGATCTCCAACTTGTCGCCGTCGCCGCTGACACGGCACACATCCTTGGCCTCGCCGTTGCCGGTCTTGGCGGACAGCATCACCTTATCGTGGTCGAACAGGCAGCGCACCGGGCTTTTCAGCTTGTCGGAGATCACCACGGACACGCGGTCGATGCTCTCGATGAGTGCCTTGGTCTCTGCCACGATCTGAATGGGATTCTTCCGGGGGATGGCGTTCTTATAATCCAGGAACTCACCCTCCAAACGGCGGCAGATCAGCTGAGTATCACCAATTTCAAATAGGATATGCCGCTTGCCCAGCGTCACCGTCACCAGATCCTCCGTATCGCCGCAAATGCTCTTGACCTCACTGAGGGCGGAGCCGGGGCAGACGAAGGAGAACGCGCCGCCCTCCAGCTTTTCCAGCTTCTCCCGGCGGAAAGCCAGACGGAAACCGTCCACGGCCACCATGCTGAGGCTCATATCCGCGATCTCTAAGAGCGCGCCGGTATGGACCGGGCGGCTTTCATTGGTAGAGACAGCAAAGGCCACCTCCTCGATCATGCTCCGCAGCACCTTCTGCTGCATGGAAACGGCATATTCATCCTCAACCTCCGGCAGATCCGGGTAATCTGCGGCGGATAGGCCCAGAATGTCAAAATCCGCATCACCGCAGGAGACATGGACCATCATTTTTTCATCAGCGGTAAAGGTGATCATATCATCGGGCATCCGGCGGATGATGTCACCAAACAGCCGGGCGTTCAACACAATGTCGCCGCCTTCCACAACATTGGCGAAAACGTTGGTGCGAATACCGGTCTGCATGTTGTAGCCGGAGATGGTCAACTGCTGGTCCGCGTGGATCAACAGACCTTCCAGCGCCGGAATGGAGCTCTTCTGGGCAACGGCCCGGCTGGTGACGGCAATCGCGTTTTGGAGGAAAACTTTTTCACAGGAAAATTTAATCATGAGAGCCGCTTCCTTTCTGTATCAAATAGGGATAAAAGCGCTTTTTAAAAAGAAAAAATAAATTTTTTAGAAGAAAGTAACAGTAGTGAAAAAAAATGTGGAAAAGTAGAAAAACCCTTGAAACCCCAATATTTACAGCCTCCACGCCCTTGTGGAAAAAAGATGTGGAAAAAAATCGGTTTTAAACGGACTTTCTTTTTCCACATTACAGTTTTTCTTTTTCCCTTGCGAATGTGGAAAAAATACGGTCAATGGCGGTTGTTGATATTGGTCTTGATCTCCTTCACCGTCTCGGCGAAAGCGGGGTCTTTTTTCATCTGCTTTTCTACCTGCTTGAGAGAGTAGAGCACCGTAGAGTGATCCCGGTTGTCAAAGACCTTGCCGATTTCCACCACAGGCAGATTAGTCATGCCGCGAATGAGGTACATGGCGATCTGGCGGGCAGCCACGGCATCCTTGACCCGCTGCTGACCGCAGATGATCTCTTTTTCGATCCCGTAATACTTGCTGATGTAGTCCAGAATGTTGTCCGGCGTGGGAATATACTCGTTGCTCTTTTTCAGAATGTCCTGCATGGCCCGAGTGACTGTGGCCTCGTCGGCCTCGCTGCCCAGCAGATCCTTGTAAGCCAGAATTTTATTGACGGTGCCCTCCAGCTGTCGGACGTTGGCAGTGACATTTTCAGCAATGTAGCTGGCGATCTTATCGGGAAGCTCCATACCCAGCGCCGCCGCCTTATTTTTTACGATGGCAAGACGGGTCTCAAAGTCCGGCGGCGTCACGTCCGCCAGCAGGCCCCATTCAAACCGGGTCCGCAGCCGGTCATCCAGCAGCGTCATCTCAGAGGGGGGACGGTCCGAGGTCAGAACGATCTGCTTACCGGATTCGTACAGGTTATTGAAGGTATGGAAGAATTCATTCTGGACCTGTTCCTTGCCGGCCACGAACTGCACGTCGTCCACCAGCAGAAGGTCTGCCTCCCGGTACTTGGCCCGGAAGTCGCTGCCACGGCCTGCCCGAATCAGCTCAATGAACTCATTGATGAAGTCATCGCCCTTGATGTAGACGATTTTAGCAGCCGGATCATTCTGCCGGATCACGTTGGCGATGGCGTACAGCAAGTGGGTCTTGCCCAGACCGGAATCGCCGTAGATCAGCAAGGGGTTGTAGTTCTGGGCGGGATGCTCCGCCACCGCCATAGAGGCGGCGTAGGCCAGCTTATTGCTGGGACCTACCACGAAGGTCTCAAACGTGAAATCCTCGTAGGTGAAGCGATCGCTGTTTTTCTTGGGCGCGCCGCCCTGAAATTCCAGAAGTCCCGCTTCATCCAGGATCTTCACTTCAAACTCCATGGAGAAGAGATCCTGAAGGGCGGCTTTGATGTTTTTGATAAACAGGGATTCGATGTATCGTTTTTTAAAGTCGTTGGGACAGTGCAGATAGAAGGTATTTTCCCGGATGTCCACCGCCGTCAGTTCATCGAACCAGGTGGTGATGGTTGTCTCCGAGAGATCCTTCTTGAGCTGCTGGAGGACGTTGGTCCACACATCAGCGACAGAATTCAAATCAGAACACCTCTCTTGTTATAAAAGACAAAATCATACCGAATTACATTATATCAAAAACAGAACGTTCAGGCAACAGAAATTACACATATACTAAATAATAAAGTTCAAAAATTTAGGGGCTGTCGGAAAACAAAATGTGGTTATCTCCGACAAAAAAAGCACCATATCTGCCAAAACGTACAGGAAACAGAAAAAACCGGATGTTTTTCACGGAATCTGCAACTTTTTCTTGACAGAATTTGAAAAAGTATGTATACTAATCCGTGCGTCATAAGTACGCACTGATATGCTTACTGCGCCGCCGGTCTCCGGGGGTGTCGAGTAAATGCCGCCGCAAGGCGGACGGAAATCTGACAGGAGGTGTCTCAACATGGCAACGAAACGTACCTATCAGCCCAAGAAGCTCCACGGCCAGAAGGTCCATGGCTTCCGCAAGAGAATGGCTACCGCCAACGGCCGCAAGGTCCTGGCTCGCCGCCGCGCCAAGGGCCGTGCCCGCCTGAGCTACTAAGAAGGACTCATGCGCGGGAGACACCTGAACAATGTCCTTTAGGGACGGTGGGACTGCAAGCGTCCTCCGTCCCTGGAATTGTATCCAAGGAAACTTTGTTCAGGGTGAAAGGACAGGGAACGAGTCATGAAAGCAGCGGTCACGCTGAAAGAGAATTATGAATTTCGGAGAACCTATCAGAAGGGCGTTTCGGCTGTCAGTCCCGTCATGGTGCTGTACTGCCGGAAAAACCGTCTGGGCCGGAACCGTCTGGGGCTGGTGTCCTCTACAAAGCTGGGACATGCCGTGGTGCGCAACCGCTGCCGCCGCCGTCTCCGGGAGGTCTACCGTCTGGAAAAGCCCCAGCTGAAAACGGGATATGATATTATCCTGGTTGCCCGGAGCAGAACTGCCACGGCCCCTTGGCCGGAGCTGCAAAAACAGTTCCGCCGTCTGTGCCGGAAGGTAGATCTGATGAAGGAGTCCGTATGAAGCGGGTTCTTTTGGCTTTGGTGCGGTTTTACCGCCGGGCTATTTCTCCGTTTCGGCCGCCCTGCTGCCGCTATACCCCTACCTGTTCTCAATACGCGCTGGAAGCCATTGAAAAATACGGCGCCCTAAAGGGCGGCTGGATGGCTTTCCGCCGGATCCTGCGCTGTAATCCCTTCCACAAAGGCGGTTACGACCCCGTTCCCTGATTCAAAAGAATATCGGAGGAAAGACAAGAATGTCCACCATTGGCTACTACATTTGCGTACCCTTTGCCTGGCTGGTTCGTCTGTTCTATAACCTGACGAACTCCTACGGTGTGGCTCTGATCCTGTTTACTCTGGTCATCAAGCTCATCATGCTGCCCTTCCAGATGAAGTCCAAGAAGAGCATGATGCGCATGAGCCGTGTCAGCGGTCAGATGCAGGAGCTGCAGAAGCGCTATGCCAAAAACCAGGCCAAGCTCCAAGAGGAAATGCAGAAGCTCTACGAAGAGGAAGGCGTCAATCCCATGAGCGGCTGCCTCTGGAGCTTGATCCCATTTCCCATCCTGATCGCACTGTATTCCATCATCCGCCAGCCCATCACCCACTTCATGATGCTTTCCAAGGATGTGCTGCAAACCGTGGTGCAGTCCGCTGCGGATGCCGGCGTCAATCTGACGAACATCGTCATGATGGATAAGGCAACCGGTACACCGGCCCTGAAGGACGGTCTGTACCAGCTGGCCTCCTATGGCCAAATCAACCTGGTGAAGGCCGTGCAAGAGATGGGCCTTTCCACGCCGGAGGGCTGGTTCGACATGAACTATAACTTCTTAGGGCTGGATCTTACCGCCACGCCTTGGGAGTATGTCAAGAACTTCACCTTCACCTGGGCCGTGATCGGCGTGATCCTGATCCCCATTCTGGCCGGCCTTTCCCAGTTTGTGTTCAGCAAGCTCACCATGAAGACCCAGCCTCAGGCGGACGCCGCCAGCGGCGCTTCTATGAAGTCCATGATGTATATGATGCCCCTGATGAGCGTCTACATCGCCTTCATCATGCCTGCCGCCCTGGGCGTGTACTGGATCGCCCAGAGTGTGTTCTCCCTGATCCAGGAGGCAATTCTCAACAAAACCTTCTCTGCCAAGCTCAGCGAGGAAGAGGAGGCCCGCTTCCAGGCCCGCCAGGCTGACCGCCAGCGCCGCATGGAAGAAGCCCGCGTTCAGGAGCAGCAGAGAAAGCAGGAAGAGCAGAAGAAAAAGACCCTGCGGGAAAAGCAGCAGGCTGCTCAGGCTGCCAAGGCTGTCAAAGCTGCCAAGGCCGCTACCAGCACCACCGAGGCTGGCCGGGTGGGTGACCGCCCCTATGCCCGTGGCCGTGCTTACAAGGCGGACCGCTATGACGAAACATAATGAGGAGCCGTTATGAGACAGTTTATTGATGTAACGGGCAAAACGGAAGAAGAAGCCATTAACCGCGCCCTGGAGCAGCTGAAGCTGGACAGGGACGATGTATCCGTAGAGATCCTGGAGCGGGCAAAGGCCGGTTTCCTGGGTCTGGGAAGCTGCCCTGCCAAGGTCCGGGTCAGCTACGGTGAGGACGAGGAGCCTGCCGCTCCCGCCCAGCCCAAGGCGGAAAAGGTCCGGGAGGACAAGCCCAAGGCCGAGAAGCCCCGGGCAGAAAAGAAGCCCGCCGAAAAGCCTCAGCGCCGGGAAGAGCCGGTCAAAAAGGAGTCCGCTCCCAAGACCGAGGAAGCACAGACCGTCAAGTCCCCGGAGGATCTGGGCGAGGAAGTGAATGACGAGCGGGCTCAGGAGATCCGCAAGTTCCTTTCCGGCCTCCTTCAGCAGATGGAGGTTCAGGCAGAGGTCAAGGTGTATCTCCCTGAAAAGGGCCGCTACAAGGTGTTCCTGGAAGGTCAGGGCCTTGGCGCCATCATCGGTCGCCGGGGCGAGACTCTGGACGCCATCCAGCAGCTCACCAGCTACTCCGTCAACCGCACCGGCAGCCGGGTCCGTGTCCAACTGGACGCCGAGAATTACCGGGCCAAGCGGGAACAGAGCCTGGAGCGTCTGGCCAACAAGGTGGCGGGCAAGGTGGTCAAGTACCGCCGCAGCGTCACTCTGGAGCCTATGAACGCCTACGAGCGCCATGTGATCCACACGGCTTTGCAGGAGGTTCCCGGTGTCACCACCTATTCCACGGGTGTGGACCCCAATCGTCGGGTCATCGTGGCCTACGATCGGGAGAAAAAGTAAACCGAACCAACGCTCCGTCTTTCAGGCGGAGCGTTGTCCTATTTTTCCGGATTTCTTTCAACATTGTGAAAAAGTCGGTGAGTTTTTTCAGAAACTCAATGAAAAAAAGGCCGTTTTCTGCTGTTTGCCTTGACAATGTTCAAAAACCGTGATACAGTGACCGGGTGAAAGGCTGTGACAGGGAAGTCCTGCTGGATCCGGTTTCAGAGAAGGAGCGGTTGGTGCAAGCTCCTCCGGAAAGCATCGGATGGCGCCCTGGAGCCGCGGAGCGGAAATGCTTCGCCGGACCCGCCGTTACCGGGAACGAAGTGCCCCGCCTCCAACGGGGAATTCAGGTGGAACCACGGACATTATGTTCGCCCTGAGCCTACTAAAATAGGCTCAGGGCGTTTTTTGCTGCGCAAAAATGCATGAGTTGAACCGCGCCCCTCGCCGCAGACACGGCAGCCGGGACGCGTGGCATCAGAATTGCGTGCATGCAATTTTGAAATCGCTCTGAGCCACCAAACAAAAAGGAGAGGAAACCATGAAAAACACTGAAAAGACCATGGACAAAATCGTTGCCCTGTGCAAAAACCGGGGTTTCGTGTTCCCCGGCAGCGAGATCTATGGCGGCCTTGCCAACACTTGGGACTACGGCCCTCTTGGCGCAGAGCTGAAGAAAAACATCAAGAACGCCTGGTGGAAGAAATTCGTTCAGGAGAACCCCTATAACGTGGGTCTGGACGCCGCCATCCTCATGAACCCCCAGACCTGGGTGGCCAGCGGTCACCTCAGCGGCTTCTCCGATCCCCTGATGGACTGCCGCGAGTGCCACGAGCGCTTCCGCGCCGATAAGCTGATCGAGGACTGGTGCGCCGAGACCGGCTTTGAACTGCCCAAGCCAGTGGACGCTTTCTCTCAGGCCGAGATGAAGGACTTCATTGAAGAGCATAACATTCCCTGCCCCACCTGCGGCAAGCACAATTTCACCGACATCCGTCAGTTCAACCTGATGTTCAAGACCTTCCAGGGCGTCACTGAGGACGCCAAGAATACTGTCTACCTCCGTCCCGAGACCGCTCAGGGCATCTTCGTGAACTTCAACAACGTCCAGCGCACTACCCGGAAGAAGCTGCCCTTCGGCATCGGCCAGATCGGCAAGTCCTTCCGCAACGAGATCACCCCGGGCAACTTCATCTTCCGCGTCCGGGAATTTGAGCAGATGGAGCTGGAGTTCTTCTGCAAGCCCGGCACCGATCTGGAGTGGTTCAACTACTGGCGCACCTTCTGCCACAACTGGCTGCTGGGCATCGGCCTGAAGGACGAGAACCTGCGGCTCCGCGACCACGATCCCGAGGAGCTGTGCTTCTACTCCAAGGCCACCACGGACTTCGAGTTCCTGTTCCCCTTCGGCTGGGGCGAGCTGTGGGGCGTGGCCGACCGTACCGACTATGACCTGACCCAGCATCAGAATACCAGCGGTCAGAAGATGGTCTACCGCGAGGGCGAGGGCAAGGACATGGTGGAATATATCCCCTATGTCATCGAGCCCTCTCTGGGCGTGGAGCGCAGTGTTCTGGCCGTTTTGTGCGACGCTTATGACGAGGAAGTTGTGGGTCAGGACAAGAACGGCAAGGACGATGTCCGCGTGGTCATGCACTTCCATCCCGCTCTGGCTCCCTTTAAGGCCGCCATCCTGCCTCTGAGCAAGAAGGAGGTCCTCTCCGGCCCCGCTATGGAGCTGTACAACGAGCTGTCCAAGGAGTTCATGGTGGACTATGACGAGACCGGCTCCATCGGCAAGCGCTATCGCCGTCAGGATGAGATCGGCACTCCCTTCTGCATTACCTTGGACTTTGAGACCGTGGGCGATGAGAACACCCCCGCTGACCACTGTGTCACCATCCGTGAGCGTGATACCATGAATCAGGTGCGTATCCCCATTGATCAGGTGAAGAGCTATCTGGAAGAGAAGATCAAGTTCTAAGAAAACGCAGTAACAGGGCGGAGGGTCTGATCGACTCTCCGCCTCTTTAAGGAAAAGGATCAGAGGAACATGGAAGAACAGTTGGAGCAATCAAAACGGCGCCTGCATTTCTGCATGGCACTGATCGGCGGCTGGTTCGGCGCGTATGCTATTTTGCGCTTTCATCACTTCGCCTCGGCAGTGACCGTCAATTTCATTGAGGTTTTCACAAGCGCGGTTCAGGAAAACTGGATCAAAGCGCTGCTGCGTATGGGAATTGTTATCCTGTATGTTTTTACGATCTTTCTGGCAGCCTGCCTGTCGAAGCGCTGTAAGGGCGATCTGCGGATGTGGGCCATTCTCTCAGATGCAGCTGCGGCCTGTGTGCTGAGTGTTCTGCCGGAGCACTTATCGGAGCTGGGTGTTTACATCTGCATTTTCGCCATGGGCTTCCAGTGGTGCGTGTTTGCCGGAAAATACGGGTATCCCTGTTCCACCATCTTTTCTACCAACAACCTCCGCCAGTTTGTGGATGCCTGGGTCCAGGCCCATTTATTCCGGGATTCGGACCATATCCCCCGGATGAATCTCTACGGAGGAACGCTGTTGGCCTTCCATGCCGGCGTTATTGCAGAATGTGTGCTGTGGGCGATGGGGTGGGGAAGCTGCACGATCCTGCCTGTTCTGCTACCTGCGGTTCTGGCTCTTGTTTGGCAGCGCCGGGATTTCCGGATGCGGGAAAGGATCGAAGAAGCCTTTGAACCCCATCATACTGCCTGAACGAAGCGGCCCTGTCGAAATGACAGGGCTGTTTTTGTACAATATGCTAAAGATACACCTATTTTTTCAGTAAATCTCAGAACTATTCATGAACGGGAATTTGTGTTAAGATTTCGTTATAGCAGAGGTGGACCTTTATGGGACCCTATGATAAGAGAAAGGGGAAAACTATGGAAAAAATCTTTAAACTGAAAGAGAACGGCACCACCGTCCGGACAGAGATCCTGGCGGGCCTGACTACGTTCATGACGATGGCCTACATCATCGCACTGAACCCCAATCTGCTCACCGGCTTCGCGGTCGGCACGCCGCTGTGGAACGGCGTGTTCCTTGCAACCTGCATCGCCTCCGCCATCGGCACCGCCTGCATGGCCTTCCTGGCCAACAAGCCCTTTGCCATGGCGCCCGGCATGGGTCTCAACAGCTTCTTCGCTGTGGTGGTGGCCAACATCGCCGTGATCAATGACTGCGACTACACCAGCGCTTTTCAGGCTGCCCTCGTCATCATCCTCATCGAAGGCATCGTGTTCCTTGTGCTCACCATGCTGAAGGTGCGCGAGAAGATCGTGGAGGCCATCCCGCTCGGCGTGCGCTACGGCATCGCCCCTGCCATCGGCCTGATGCTGATGAACGTGGGTCTCGGCTCCAACATTGGCATCTATTCCGAAAACGGCGGTCCGTTCTACATGATGCGCGACTTCTTCGGCGCCCTGACCCCCAGTATTATCAAGGGCAACATGGGCTCTGGCTATGACACGATGGTCCTGACCGTCGTGACCGCGTTCCTCGGTGTGTTCGTCATGGTCGTGCTGGCCAAGAAGGGCATCAAGGCCGCCGTGCTGCTTGGTATGCTCTTTTCCTCCGTCCTTTATTGGATCGGCAGCTTCGCATTCCTCGGCGTGAATCCCTTTGCAAGCCTTGAGACCGCAAGCTTCGTGCCGCCCTTCGCCGACATGGTCTCTACCACGCTCTTCAAGTTTGACTTTGCGGGCTTTATGAACATCGGCTGGTTCACCGCCATCACGCTGATCATCACCTTCTGCATGATCGATATGTTCGACACCATCGGCACTCTGGTGGGCACCGCCTCCCGCGCCGGCATGGTGAATGAGAAGGGCGAGATGCCCAACATGAAGGAGGCCCTGCTCTCCGACGCCATCGGTACGGTCGCGGGCGCTGCCACCGGTACCTCCACCGTTACCACCTTCATCGAGTCCGCCTCCGGCGTGGAGGCTGGCGGCCGCACCGGTCTGACCGCGCTGACCTCTGCCGTGCTGTTCCTCGCCTGCATCTTCCTCGCTCCCGTCGCCGCCATCATTCCCGGCGCCGCGACCTCTGCTGCGCTGATCTACGTCGGTGTGCTGATGCTTCAGGGTCTCAAGAATGTCAACTTTGACGATATGGACCAGATGCTGCCAGTGTCCATCATGCTCATCGGTATGCCGATCTCCGGCTCTATCGGCCACGCCATCGGCCTCGGCCTGATCTCCTACGCGGTGGTCAAGCTCCTCTCCGGCAAGGCCAAGGACGTCAGCGTGCTGACCTATGTGATCTCTGTCCTGTTCCTCATTAAGTTCTTCGCGGTGGTGTGATCCGCCACCCCGCAGACAACAGGCAACCGCAAATCGCAGAATAACAGAATAGCAGCCCCGGCCCCGGACTTTTGTCCGGGGCCGGGGTTTTACTATGAAAAACAAATTTTCCGCAGCGGTAAAGAAGTCAATAGAACATCCCCATGAAGCCGTCGGGACGCTCCTGTGCCTGATTCCACACCTCAATGAACAACTGCCGGGGGATGGTCCGGACCTCCACCTCACCGGGACGGTTCAGTGTCCGCAGGTCCTCCGGGAAAGGCGCGGGGTCCAGTACCTCGTCCTGTCCCATATCCCCGCCGTAGGCAAAGCACATACCGGAGGGATAGAACTCCACCCGCCGGGTCTCCCGGCGCTGGCTGTCCAGCTCCGAGTAGATGAAATTGGCCTCGTCATCCTCCTCCGGGTGAAGCAATTCCTTAATCACATATTCCATATCCATTCTCCTTGAAAAACGATTCGATGGCGCTCCGCTCCGTCTCCACGCTGCCTTGAGCGAAGCCGTTCCGTCCGCCGCCCCGCCCGTGAAGCACCGTATTCATGGCCTTGACCAGAGGGCTGATATCCTGTCCGTCCGCCCGGCCCAGGGCGTAGGCGTAATGGACCTCCTCTCCGGAGAAAACTGTCGCCAGACCGCCGCAGGTCTTGGACACGGCGTCCATCAGCCGCCGGACGCTGTCCGGCCGCATGGCAGGCTGGAATAGCAGCACATTACCCTTTCCCGCCTGCTCCTTTGCCATGGACTCAAATACGGATTCCTCCAATTGAACGCAGCGGAGCTTCAGATTGGCTAACTCGCCCTCCAGCCGCTCCACAGCCGCCTCGCTGTCCACCGGTTTTACACTGAGCCGCTGACCAATGGCCTTGGCCTGTTCCCATGTTTTGGACAGATATTCCAGTGCCCGCTTGCCGCACAGCAGCTCAATCCGCACGCCCTCCCGGAATTTCTGCACCGACAGGAACTTCACCAGTCCCACCTGCCCGCTCCGCAGCACATGGGTGCCGCAGCAGGCGCAGCAGTCCGCGCCGGGGAAGGCCACGATCCGCACATCCCCTTCCAGCGCCTTTTTGCTCCGGTAGTCGATGGCCTCCAGCTCCGCTCCCCGGTGGAACTGAATGTCGATGGGGTGGTTTTCATAAAGATACTGATTGGCCTTAGCCTCGATCTCCAACAGCTCCTCCCAGGAAATATCAGCGTTGAAGTCGATGGTCACGATGTCCGCGCCCATGTGAAATCCCACATTGTCGCAGTGAAACCGCTCGCAGATCAGCCCGGAACAGATATGCTCTCCGGAGTGCTGCTGCATGTGGTCGAACCGCCGCTCCCAGTCGATGGCACCGGTGACAGTTTTCCCAATTTCCACGGCTCTGTCCACATTGTGGAGAATCACGCCGTTTTTTTCATGGACGTCCGTCACAGCCGCTCCGTCCAGAACGCCGTGATCGGCAGGCTGTCCGCCCCCCTCCGGGTAGAAGGCCGTGCGGTCTAATGTGACTAAATAGCCGTTTTTACCCGGCTGACAGTCCAGAACCGTAGCGGTAAAGTCCGTCAAAAACGGGTCCGCGTAGTATAGCTTTTCAGTTTCCATGGGGAAAATTCCTTTCATTTTTAAGAGATCGACACGATAAAATGCCACAGCGGGTCAATGAGCCAGAGACCCAACACAGCCGAGCAGAGATTGGCGGCAATGGCGTACACGGCGGCTCGCACCTTGTTTTTTTCCGTCAGCAGACGGCGGTACAGCAGCAATTCGACCAGTGTGATGATGACCTCAATGGGAATATAAAAGATCAAAGACCAGCCGCTTACACCGTGATTCAACACCGTTACGGCGAGATAGACGGCGAAGCCGCCCTGTGTCACCAGATTCACCAGCAGAAATACCAGCCAGCTTCTCTTGCTCCGGTAGCCGAAGGCAAACAGCAAAAGCCCCTCGATCAGCAGGGTAGGGAGGAGGGTGCACAGGAATTGCAGCGCATAGGCCATGGCCGGACTGGGCGCGTTGGCGATCCTTGCCGCCCAATCCACCGTTGCGCTGGATTGCAGCGTTGCCCGGTGCAGGACTCCGGATACCCAGCTTTCGCCGCTTTTTGTTACGAGAATGATCCGATACGTATCCGGTACGCCATGGTAACGGAAGGAATGGAGCCGCACCCTGCCTGCGTCGCTGCCGATCAGGTCGCCCCACATGGGTGCGCCGTTGGTGCCCTGCGCGGTGCAGGCGTGCCAGCCCTCCGGCACCGCCGCCCGCAGCGCGTCCAGCAGCTCGCTGTCCAGTGCAGCGATCTCCTCCTCGGAGTAGCTCCAATCCAGCCCGCTGTATGTGTCATCCCCGTCTCCGGAGCCATAGGTGTGCCCCTGATAATCCCCCTTTTCCAAAAGATCGAGGTAGTATGGCTCCTCCGGGGCATTTTTCACCAGCACCTTTAACTGCGCCTTCGGCCCCGTGTCCGCAAAGGCGGAGACCGTCAGCAATGCGGCGGCTAAAGCCAGCAAAACGCAAAAACGCAGAGACTTTTTCATAGAAATGCTCCTTTCCCATAGACCGGTCTTTCCAATAGCTGTTCACAAGGAAAGACGAAAAAAGGGACGTTTTGGTTGCACATTTTCAAAAAAATGCAGCAAATCAGGCTGTTTTCATGGAATATCCAATCAGGAATCACTTTCGGGGATCCCCAAAAAGGTGTCCTTGCACCGCAGTACCCGGAGACAGGCGTCATCGATGACGCTTTCATCCAGTGTGCCCTCCTGTACCGCCGCAATGACGGCGGGGATCTGGGTCCGGTAGTCCGTGGTAACGATCATATCGTTTCCTGCCTGCAAGGCCATCACCGCCACAGCGCCGTCCCTGGCGTAGGCCTTCACAGCGTCCATCGCCAGATCGTCGGTGATGGCGATGCCGTCAAAGCCACATTCTTCCCGCAGAATTTTGTGAACGGCAGGGGACAGGGACGCCGGCAGCTCCGGGTCCATGCAGTTGACGATGTTGTGGCTCACCAGCACGAAGGGCGCTCCAGCCTCGATCCCCGCCTTGAAGGGCAGCAGGTCGGCAGTCTCAAAGGTCTCCATAGGCCGCTGATCTACGGCGATGCCGGTGTGGGTGTCTGCGTTGCTGCCATAGCCGGGGAAGTGCTTCAGCACAGGCAGCGTGCCGCCCTCCGTCATGGCCGGCACCACCAGCCTCACATAATCCGCCGTCATGTTCGCGTCCTGCCCCAGCGTCCGGTCATAGATGAAATCCTTAGGGTCAGTGGACACGTCGCACACCGGCGCGAAATTCACGTTGATCCCCAGCGCCCGCAGCTCCCGGCTTCGGGTGTCCGTATCCCGGAGAATTTCCTCAATGCCGCCGATGTAGTTCAGCTTCTGAGGAGATTTGAAGGGTTCGGAGAAGAGGTTAGGGTTTCGGCTGGCCCGGGTGACGGTGCCGCCCTCCTCGTCGCTTCCAATAAACAGGGGGATAGCGGCCGCATCCTGGTAGCTCTCGATTTTCTGGATGAACTGCTCCCACGTCAGCCAACTGTCGCCGTCCTTGTAGTCCCGTCCGAACAGCAGATAGCCTCCTAAATGGTAGGTGGAAATATCCTCCACGGCGTTGGTCTCCGGGCACCGGACGAAGAAAAGCTGTCCCACCTTTTCCTCTAAGGTCATGGAGTTCAGCAGTCCCTGCAGCCGTTCTTCACGGGCCTTTTCCGCCGCCAGACGCTCCTGTTCCGCGATTTCCTCCGGCGTCAGCTCCGGTTCCGTGGGCGTGGCGGGTTCCTCTGCCTGTCCCGGCGTCACCGGTTCAGCGGGATTCTCTGTTTTTCCGCAGCCTGTAAGGGTAAATACAGTCAATGCCGCCAAAAGCGCGGCCAAAAAGCGTTTCATAGGCGCCTCCTCTCAAAGTAGCTTCAGTCTAACATAAATCGGGAAAAAAAGAAAGAAAAAAGGAGGGCCTCGCCCTCCTTAAGCTTCTTCATAGGTGATCAGATCCCCAACACCGCACTCCAATACATAGCATAAACGGGCCAGTACATCCGCGTCGATTCGCTCCGGACCGTCAGAACACCATTTGTCCACAACCTCAAAGCGGCTTCCGATGGCCTGTGCAATCTGGTTGCGGTTCAATCCCTGTTCAACCATACGCTCTGACAAATGAAACCGAAGCTTTCCATATTCCTTTGTCGCGTGAACAGACCTTGGCATCAGACCATCACCTCTTGTTCTATACTATCTGCAAAGTAACTATTAACGATTCTGATTTATTGATCCGGCCCCTCATATTGAAGCAGATCTTCAACCGTGCAATCCAATACATAGCAGACCTTCGCCAAGAAATCCAGATCCACCAAAGCGATGTCCTGCCCTTTATAATAGCGGTCGATCACATCATATTTTACACCCGTCAGGGTTCTCAGACGGTTACGGGTGATTCCCCGTGCGTCCATCACGTTCGCAAGGGTGACTTTCACATGACCGTATTCCGTTGTCTGATAGCTGACAATGCTTTTTGGCTCACGCATATGACCCCTCCTTGCTCTATCCATTTTAGCAAGGATAACCCTGATTGACATTTACCTGATTTAAGTATATCCTTATATCAGGTAAATAAAAGAGGGAGTTTTATGCAGAATGAGCAGGAGTTTTATCGCTGTCTGGTGTCTGACGCCGCGGGCCGCACGTTGAAAAAGATATTGGAGATCATCCGGGACGATACGCTAAGTGATGAAATCTGCTTTCATAAGATCGAAGCGATCATTTCCCTTTACGAAGAGCTTGGAATTTCGACGGGCAGCCGTCATGATTTCGGATAACAAGGAAGCGCGCGGCGATGCCGCGCGCTTTCGCATAGTTTCCTGTTCCCGCAAGGGGACATTTCCATGATAGGGCAAGGGGAAGGGGCCTTTGGCGCAAAGGCCCCTCCCCCTTAGACCCCCACCCGAAACATGGAGGACGCCACCCGTCCCCCATACCCCCTCGTGGCACAAAGGGGCGGGACTGCGGTCCCTCCCCTTTGGAAACACCTCCCGGAGACGAGGGACGGGGCAGGAAAAACCAGCCCCCAAGGGGACGAAGGACGAGAGACGAGGATAAAACAGGAAACGAACTAAGAGTGCGTAGCGAAGCGGAACGCACGGGAGTAGAAATACGCCGATTCGGTTTTCCGCCCCGTTGTACTCCGCACTCTCAAATGCGGGGATATGCCGATTTGATATTCGGGTATAGCGCAGCCGGCAGGCGACTTCCGGATTTTGTCGGCAGTGCGTGACGGCCAGCCCCCGCTTTGGGTGAGTTGACCGCTTTGCCGGTCAACTCATCCCTCAGCGTCTTTTCTTTTGACCATGAATGGCCGTTTTCTTTTCCGCAAGAGGAAAAGAAAATGGGGATTCCATCCCGCATGGTATCACCATGCTTTCCCGTGCCGCATAGCGGCAGATATGCTTAGTTCTCCAGTTTGGTGATCTGAATATGCAGCTCATCCAGCTGCTTCTGGGTGACCTCAGAAGGTGCGCTCATCATCATGTCCTGGGCGTTCTTGTTCATGGGGAAGGGAATGATCTCACGAATGCTGTCCTCGCCGGCCAGCAGCATCACCATGCGGTCCACGCCCGGCGCGATACCGGCATGGGGGGGTGCACCGTAGGTGAAGGCATTGTACATGGCGGGGAACTTGGCCTTCACGTCCTCTTCACCCAGCCGCACCAGCTCAAAGGCCTTGATCATGATCTCAGGATCGTGGTTCCGCACAGCGCCGGAGCTGAGCTCCACGCCGTTGCACACCAGATCGTACTGGTCAGCGGTGATGCTCAGGGGGTCGATCTCGCCCTTTTCGGCCTTCAGCAGCACGTCCAGGCCGCCGGAGGGCATGGAGAAGGGGTTGTGGCAGAATTCCAGCTCGCCGGACTCGTCACCGATCTCGTACATGGGGAAGTCCACGATCCAGCAGAAGGCGTACTGTTCCTTGTCCATGTGACCGGGAACGGCAGCGCCCAAGGTCTTGACCAGCACACCGGCGGTCTTGAGGGCGGCCTCCCGCTTACCGGCGGACAGGGCCACGAAGTCATTGGCCTTCAGGCCCAGAGCCTCGATGACCTTTTCCTTGATGGGGTTGACAAACTTGGAAATGCCGCCCACCAGCTCACCGTTTTCGTCCATGCGGAACCAATAGGCCTTGCCGCCGGACACGGTCTCCACATCCGCCAGGGTCTTGTCGATAAACTTCCGGGTCTCGTGGAAATCGCTGACCTTCACGGCCTTCACCAGATTGCCCTCGGCAAAGGGCTCAAAGCCACAGCCGCCCAGAACAGAAGTGACGTCCTGCACCCGCAGGTCGATCCGCAGGTCAGGCTTGTCGGAGCCGTAATTCTCCATAGCCTCGGTGTAGGGGATGCGGGTGAAGGGGGCGCTGCTGGCCCGGTTGTAAGCGCCGTACTGTGCGAAGATGGGCGGCAGCACGTCTTCCAGAACGGCGAACACGTCCTCCTGGGAGGCGAAGGCCATCTCCATATCCAGCTGGTAGAACTCACCGGGGGAGCGGTCGGCACGGGCGTCCTCGTCCCGGAAGCAGGGGGCAATCTGGAAGTAGCGGTCGAAGCCGGAGGTCATCAGCAGCTGCTTGAACTGCTGGGGAGCCTGGGGCAGCGCGTAGAACTTGCCGGGATGGTTCCGGGCAGGCACCAGATAGTCACGGGCGCCCTCGGGGGAGGAGGCCGTCAGAATGGGCGTGGTGATCTCCAAAAAGCCGTGCTCGGTCATGGACTTCCGCAGGGCGGCCACCACGTTGCACCGCAGAATGATGTTCTTCTTCACAGCGGGGTTCCGCAGATCCAGATAGCGGTACTTCAGCCGCTGGGCTTCGTCGGCCTCCCGGCTGCGATTGATCTGGAAGGGCAGCTCGCTGTGCTGGCAGCGGCCCAGCACCTCCACCTTGGCGGGAACAATCTCAATGTCGCCGGTGGCCATTTTGTCGGTCTTGCTGTCCCGCTCCCGGACAGCACCCTCCACGGAGATGGTGGACTCTTTGGTGATGGCCTTGAAGGTGTTCACCATGTCCTCGGTCTCTGCCACCACCTGGGTGGTGCCGTAGAAGTCCCGGACCACCACGAAGGCCAGATTGGCGCTGACCACGCGGACGTTTTCCATCCAGCCGGAAATTTTCACCTGCTTGCCTGCGTCACTGAGGCGCAGCTCTCCACAGGTATGAGTTCGATTCTGCATCATATTGTTGCTTCCTTTCCATGAAAAGTGATTTAAAATTGTATAATTAAAATCAGAAATAACGAATTGTATTTATTCGGCCGCCTGTTCCCACAGCGCGTGGGCCATTTTCTGCCCGATTTCGTGGCCGTTCTTCATCAACAGCGGCAGTGTGACCCCGTGGTCAAAGTCCCGGTAACTCCATGCGTCCACATCGAATTTCAGATGCTCAGACCGCCAGACATCAGTTCCGTTGTCCTGCGCGAAGCCGATAGACATGGTATCTAAATCATCGGCCTCCGGGTATTTGACGTAGGTGTCCACGATCCCTTCCAGGAAGGGGAGGGCCTGCACCACCACGTTGAAGGGGGCGCGCCGGAACCGCAATTCCTGAATCTCCGACCAGAGATCGTCAAATTCCTCTGTCCCGGCGGTGAGTTTCAAGCGCCGATCCTCATGGCGGTATGTGGTGAAATCCGACAAATACACCTCAATGATGTCCGGCTCCAGCTCCGGATACAGGGTGTCCACGCCGATGGGCCGGGCGTACCAAAGCCCCCAGATCACCAGCAGCGCCGCCAGCAGCAGCGGCAGGTCACGCTTCAGAGTCAGCTTCATAACAGGCTCCTTCCCGTGGTTATTCCACGATCACGCTTCCTTTTTCCAGTTCAGCAAGACCGGCCTTGATCCGGTCGATGGTCTCCTGCGTATTCAGTTTGGTCTGCTCGCCGGACTTCATGTCCTTGCAGGCCACCACACCGACGCTGATCTCGTCCTCGCCCAGGAAGATCACATAGGGGATGGACAGCTTGTCGGCATAGCTCATCTTGGCCTTGAACTTCTTCTGCTCGCAGTGGAGCTGGGTGCGGATGCCCGCCTGCCGCAGCTGGGTGGCCAGCGCGATGGCGGGGGAGAGGTCCTCCGTCATAGGCAGGATCAGCACATCCGCCGGGGCGGTGGGCAGCTCCGGATTCAGCATCCCCTGCTCGCCCAGCACATAGAACAGCCGGGTCAGGCCGATGGAAATGCCCACGCCGGGGAGCTGCTTGTCGGTGTAGAACTCCGCCAGATTGTCATACCGTCCGCCGGAGCACACGGAGCCGATCTCCGGGTGATCCAGCAGCGTGGTCTCATAGACCGTGCCGGTGTAGTAATCCAGACCACGGGCAATGGTGAGATCCACGGCGAAATTCTCCGCAGGTACGCCAAAGTCCGCCAGATACTTCACCACGGTGTTCAGTTCGCTGAGCCCCTGATCGAACATCTCATTCTTGCCAGTATAGCCTTCCAGAGCCGTCAGGACCTCTGCATTGCTGCCCTTGATGGCGATGAACTTCAAGATCTCGTCGGCGTCGCTCTCGCTGACAGCGAAATCCTCCACCAGAATGGTTTTTACCTTTTCGGGGCCGATCTTGTCCAGCTTGTCTACCGTCCGCATCACGTCGGCGGATTTCTCCGTCAAACCCAGCAGGGCATAGAAGCCGTTCAAAATTTTCCGGTTGTTTACTCGAATCTGGAACCGCTTCAGTCCCAGAGTGGAGAAGGTCTGATAGATGATGGAGGGGATCTCCGCCTCGTTGGTGATGTCCAGCTTGCCGTCGCCGATGATGTCAATATCCGCCTGATAGAATTCCCGGAAGCGGCCCCGCTGGGCACGCTCGCCCCGGTACACCTTGCCGATCTGATACCGGCGGAAGGGGAAGGACAGCTCGTTGTAGTGGAGGGCCACATACTTGGCCAGGGGCACCGTCAGGTCAAAGCGGAGGGAGAGGTCGCTGTCGCCCTTCTGGAAGCGGTAGATCTGCTTTTCCGTCTCGCCGCCGGCCTTGGCCAGCAGCACCTCACTGGATTCAATGACAGGGGTATCCAGGGGCGTGAAGCCGTATAGAGAATAGGTCTTGCGGAGGACCTCCATAATGCGCTCCATCTGCTGCTGGGGCGCCGGAAGAAGCTCCATAAAGCCGGACAGCGTCCGGGGGGTCATTTTTGCCATAAAAATACTCCTTTTCGGGTGATATTACTGAGTTTTTCGCTGAAACGGGACGTTATAGGATCGTAAAAATTGCAAAAAAACGCTCCCGTCCCATAGCTTTGGGACGAGAGCTTACGCTTCGTGGTGCCACCCAAATTCGGGGCAGACTGCCCCCTTTGGCCTTCTGGTACGGGAAGGGGACCGTGGACGTTTCCGTCCCCGCTCCGCCGCTGTCCTTCCTCCGGGGCAGACGGGATGCTTTCAGCATTGCACCCCTCTCTGTGAGACTGCGTTCCGGCCTACTGCTGCGGCGTCATAGCGGTGTATTCATTTGATAGTAGCCGTTTTCCGGCGATTTGTCAAGCGATGGGCCGGTTGCTGGCGGGATTGACGATCATACGCCAGTCCAGATCACCCCGGGCCAGACCCAGTACCAGCATTTCCGCCGTGGCAATGTTGCTGGCGAAGGGCACATTGTTCTGGTCGCACAGGCGGGAGATGTAACTGATCTCACCGGCCATCTTTTCGTTACTGGGGTCGTTGAAAAACAGTACCAGATCGAATTCATTGTAGGCGATGCGGGCGCCGATCTGCTGGCTGCCGCCGTGGGCATAAGACAGGAAGCAGTGTACCTTCAGACCTGTGGCTTCCGCTACCATGTGTCCGGTGGTGTTGGTAGCGTACAGGTTATGCTGAGAGAGAATGCCGGCGTAGGCGGTACAGAACTGTACCATCAGGTCCTTCCGGTTGTCATGCGACATAATAGCAATATTCATCTGTCGATCTCCTTTCTGGGGTTCTTATCTGATCCGCAGCAGCGGCGCTTTACCGCCCTGCAGTCGAATTGCGATATTTCGGTATGCGCTGGCCGCTCCATTGTAAGAGCGCAGCAAAAGGGGAGTTCCTTGATTCAGGGACACAGGCAGCGCGTCATCCTCCGGTACCACGCCGATGAGGGGCAGGCCTGCCTTGTCCATGGCGTCGTCAATGGTGGCGTGCATACTGTGCAGCAGCTTCTTCCGCACCCGGTTCACCACCAGATGCAGCCGGCCGGAGCCGAACTGCCGCAGTTCCATCACGGTATGCTGGGCGTCCCGCAGGGAAGAGGCATCCTGTGTGGTCACTACCACGCAGCGGTCTGCACCGCAGACTGCCAGTCGGAATCCCAGTCCCAGCCCTGCCGGTGCGTCCAGCAGACAGAAGTCAAACTGCTGCCGGATCTTTTGCAGCATCCGCCGAAAGTCCTCCTCTGTCACGGCAGGCCCCCGCATTCGCACAGGCGCCGTCAGCAGATAGAGGTTAGGGATACTGGGGTGCGCCACCACAGCCGCTTCCAGCGGGCAGCGGTCCAGCGCCACATCGGAGAAATCCATCAGCGCCCGGTCCGTCAGTCCCAAGGCCAGATCCAGATTTCGCAGTCCGATGTCGCAGTCCACACACAGCACCCGCTTGCCGCTCTGGGCCAGCGCGGTGCCAACTCCGGCAGTCAGGGAGGTCTTACCGGTGCCGCCCTTGCCGGACACTACCGCGATACATTGTCCGCTCACGACACCACCTCACTTTCAAATGCCAGTATCCTTATTATAACGGATTCTTTTTGATTTTTGCAAATGGTCTGGGATATTTTTTTGGCGTTTCGGCAATTTTTTTTATAAAAATCACCCGATGGACCACCTCTGTGCCGGGGATCTGGTAGTCGGCCGTCCGCTCCACCTGTCCGCCTAAGGTCTTGATAGCCTTTTTGGCGGATTCCAGCTCCTCATCGGACTCCACGGATTTCATGGACAGGAAGTATCCGCCCGCCTTCACCAGTGGCAGGCACAACTCACACAATACGCTGAGATTCGCCACGGCCCGGGACACAGCGAAGTCAAAGCTCTGCCGGTGCTCTGCCGCGAATTCCTCCGCCCGGGCGTGAACACACTGCACGTTCCGCAATCCCAGCTCGTTGCAGACCTCCTGTAAGAAGGTGATCCGCTTGCCCAAGGAGTCCAGCAGCGTCATGCGGATGGACGGCTCCAAAATTTTCAGAGGCATACCGGGAAAACCTGCGCCGGTGCCTACATCCACCACGGTTTTGTCCTTGAGGTCCGCCAGCGTCAGCAGCGCGGCGCTGTCCAAAAAGTGGAGGGAAGCCACATCCTCCGGGTCCGTGATGGCGGTGAGATTCATCACCTTGTTTTTTTCCAGCAGCAGTTCTCCGAACCGCAGCAGGGAGGGGGCGGTGTCATCGCCCAGCCCTAATTCCGCCAGGCCTTTTCGCAGATGTGTTTCCATCATTTCTTATCTTTCAGCAGATCCCGGATCTCCGTCAGCAGCTTTTCCTCATTGGAGGGCTCCGGCGGGGCGGGCTTTTCGGCAGGGGCCTCCTGCTTTTTCAGCTTGTCATGGAAGCCGTTGATGGCCTTGATCATCAGGAACACCGCAAAGGCGATGATGAGGAAATCCAGAATGGTGGCCAGGAAGCTGCCGTATTTGATGGCAACCTCCGTAGCGGGATCGATCTCCCCGTCGACTCCGGCAACAGCGGCCTTCAGCACGATCTTCCAATTGGAAAAATCAACGCCGCCGGTGAGTACGGAGATCAGGGGCATGATGACGTCATTCACAAGGGAAGTGGAGATCTTACCGAACGCACCGCCGATGATGACGCCGACGGCCATATCCATCACATTGCCTCGGGCGATAAAGGTTTTGAACTCTCCCATGAAGCTTTTTTTCTTTTCGGGTGCGGACACAGGAAGGACCTCCTTTTGGTCGAAAAATCTTGAAGGCTGAAACCGTTGCGCCGCAATGGCTTCAGAGCGCAGACCGGAATAGGGCCGTTTTCAGGACCAAAATGATCCCACGGTGGTCTCTGCGGTCTGCTATAAGCTGTATCGGCCTGCTACGAATTGTATTATTCTATTCAAATAATACAATTCGTAGCCTCTGACCGATTTTTTGTTTTTACAGGGCTGCGTGAAGAATTTACTTCTTGGTCGGGACCAGGACCTTGGTGCCGCCCATGTAGGGCCACAGGACCTCGGGAATCTTCACGGTGCCGTCCGCCTGAAGGTTGTTTTCCAGAAATGCGATCAGCATACGGGGAGGTGCCACGCAGGTGTTGTTCAGCGTGTGGCAGAGCTGCATCTTGCCGTTTTCATCCTTGTAGCGGATGCGCAGACGGCGGGCCTGGGCGTCACCCAGGTTGGAGCAGGAGCACACCTCAAAGTACTTCTGCTGACGGGGGGACCAAGCCTCAATGTCGCAGGACTTCACCTTCAGGTCGGCCAGATCGCCGGAGCAGCACTCCAACTGCCGCACGGGGATGTCCATGGAGCGGAACAGCTCCACGGAGAAGTTCCACAGCTTATCGTACCACGCCTTGGAGTCCTCGGGCTTGCAGACCACGATCATCTCCTGCTTCTCAAACTGGTGGATGCGGTACACGCCGCGTTCCTCGATACCATGAGAACCCTTCTCCTTGCGGAAGCAGGGGGAGTAGGAGGTCAGCGTCTGGGGCAGTTTGTCGGAGGGAATGATCTGGTCGATGAACCGGCCGATCATGGAGTGCTCGCTGGTGCCGATCAGATACAGGTCCTCGCCCTCGATCTTATACATCATGGCGTCCATATCCGTCTGGCTCATAACGCCCTCCACCACGTTGCCGTGGATCATGAAGGGGGGGATGCAGTAGGTGAAGCCCTTGGAGATCATGAAGTCCCGGCCATAAGCCAGCACAGCCTCGTGGAGACGGGCAATGTCACCCAGCAGGTAGTAGAAGCCGGAGCCGGAGACACGGCTGGCGGCGTCCATATCAATGCCGTCAAAGCTCTCCATAATGTCCGTGTGATAGGGGATGGGGAAGTCAGGCACCTTGGCCTCGCCGAAGCGCTGGACCTCTACGTTGGCGGAATCGTCCGGGCCGATGGGCACGGAGGGGTCAATGATCTGGGGGATCTGGAGCATGATGTGGTGGACTTTCTCGTCCAGCTCAGCTTCCAGTTTTTCCAGAGCGGCCAGCCGCTCAGCCTCATCGGTGACCTGCTTCTTCACAGCCTCGGCCTCAGCCAGCTTGCTGGGGTCCTTCTTGGCCTGACCCATCAGCATACCGACCTGCTTGCTCAGGCGGTTGCGGTCGGAACGGAGCTGGTCTGCCTCTTGAATGTTGGCCCGGCGCTGGCTGTCCAGCTCGATGACCTCATCCACCAGAGGCAGCTTCTCGTCCTGGAACTTCTTCTTGATGTTTTCCTTCACAATGTTGGGATTTTCCCGGATAAACTTAATGTCGAGCATAGTTCATTCTCCTTGATCGATTTGATCGAAATAATTGTAATGATAATGTTTACTTGTTCAAGATCGCTTCTTTTAATTCCTGATACCGCTGGGCCGGAGGCGTTACGCCTTCCGTATTGGTGCTGGGCAGAAGCTCGTCCAGATGCTGGTCGCTGATCTCCTGAAGGGTCAGGAGGCAGCCGTCCAGATTTCCGGTGAGATACTCCTGCTGAAGATTGTAGAGGGCCAGCAGCGCCTGAGACGTTTTCTCCAGATCGGAGATGCTGTCAGAAATGACCTTCAGCTCCTCCTTGGCCTCATCCCGTTCTGTTTCTGTTTTATCCAGCCGCTTCTGCAGCTCGATGATCTGCTCCTGTGTTGCCTGGATCTCCTGAATGGCGGAGACGGAATTCTGTAATTGTCCCAGTGCCTCCGTGTTGCTCCGCTGATGGGACAGCATGGAGAGAAACATCAGCAGAAATGCCGCCAGGAACAGGATCAGAATATAGATGATAACGGGCTTCTTGCCGGTTTCCGGCGTTTCTGAGGATGCGGGCGTCACCTCGCCTCCGTCAGCTCGTTTTTCAAATTTCATACCTGAGGTCCTTTCTTTAATTGTGAGACCTTGATGACGGCCAAAGCGTCCAGCAGGTCATTCAGATCGTCCACGCCGTAATATTCCAGCTCAATCCGACCTTTTTTACGGCCGGGAACGATCTTCACACCGCGGCACAGCCGGGCCTTCAACTCATTTTGGGCCTCTGCCAGATAATCCACCTCGTCAGGGTCCTTGGCCTGCGCCTCTTTCTTCTCGGCGGAAAGCCGTTTGACCAGAGCCTCTGTCTGCCGGACGGAAAGCCCGCCGCTGACAATGGCGCTGGCCGCGCTTTCCTGCAGGGAAGGGGAGAGGGGAACCAAAGCTCGGGCGTGACCGGCGGAGAGTTTGCCCTCCTCCACCAGCTTTCGGACGGAGGGCGTCAGTCCCAGCAGCCGCAGGGCATTGGTCACGGCGCTGCGGGATTTGCCTACCCGCTGGGCAGCTTCCTCCTGCGTCATGTGGTAGGATTCGATCAATGACTGAAAACCGGCGGCTTCCTCCATGGGATTCAGGTCCTCTCGCTGGAGGTTTTCGATCATGGCCAGCTCGGCCGCCTTGCGGTCATCGGCCTCGATCACGATGACCGGAACCTCCTGTAAGCCCGCCAGCCGGGCTGCCCGCCAGCGGCGTTCTCCGGCAATGATCTGATAGTAGCCGGATGACAGCTTTCGCACGGTTAACGGCTGAATGATGCCGTGCTGTGAAATGGAATCCGCCAGTTCCTGGAGAGATTCATCATCAAAGCGCTTCCGGGGCTGTGATGAGCAGGTCTCCACCTGTGAAATGGGAAGTGACAGACTGCCGCTGGACTCGGTTTTCATCACATCGTCGCCTAAGAGGGCGCCGAGTCCTCTGCCGAGACCAGAGGGCTTTTTTGATGCCATAGAAACGCTCCTTTCTACTGTTTTTTCAGGAACTCGACTGCGAGTGCCTGATAGGCCTCCGCACCGCGGGAGGTGCGGTCATAGGCCGTGATGGGCTTTCCGTGGCTGGGCGCCTCAGAGAGCCGGACGTTCCGGGGGATCACTGTGGCGTAGACCTTGCCGGGGAAGTAGTGCTTGACCTCTTCCGCCACCTGCATGGCCAGATTGGTGCGCCCGTCGAACATAGTCAGCAGAACGCCTTCCAGCGCCAGCTTCGGATTCAAAGAGCGCCGCACGATGCGAACCGTGTTCATCAGGTCGCTGAGACCTTCCAGAGCGAAATACTCGCCCTGAACCGGAACCAAAATGCTGTCAGCAGCACAGAGGGCGTTCAGCGTCAAAAGCTCCAAAGACGGCGGGCAGTCAATGAAAATGAAGTCATATTCCGCCGCCAGCTGGTCCAGCGCGTCCTTCAGAAGAAATTCGCGGCGGTCCATGCCGATGAGTTCAATGCCGGCGCCGGCCAGTGCCTTGTTGGAGGGAAGTACGTCTCCGTATCGGGTGTGCACCACCGCGTCTGCGGCGGGCACGTCGGAGACCAACACCTCGTAAATGCCTTTGGAAATGGTTTTGTCCACGCCCATGCCGGAAGTGGAATTGGCCTGTGGGTCAAAGTCGCAAAGCAAGACGCGCTTGCCCTGCTCCGCCAGTGCTGCCGCCAGATTGACACAGGTGGTGGTTTTGCCCACGCCGCCTTTTTGGTTTACGATGGAAATGATTTTTGCCACAGGCCACCTGCTTTCCGGGCCACAGCCCTGTTTGATGCACGGCATAAGTGCCGTGGAGCATTGCGGTGCAATGACTCAGCAAATAGTATTATAACAAGGAGCCTGCGGTGTTTCAAGGCGTTCCTGTAAAAAAATGCGGTTTTGCAGTATTTTTTATAAAAACAATTTTTAGAAAACTCAGATTCTACTGGTTTCACGTGAAACATTTTGTTGGCGGCGGCTGTAAAGGAAACTCCGCTGACAAAAGTCAGCGGAGTTGTTTCACGTGAAACATGAAGCGGAAGTGAGAGCGCTTCACGGCAGATCGGTTTGCAGCAGCAATCCGCTGCGGGGCGGCAATGTCAAGGGAATTGCATTGTCAGTTGGGATGAAGCGCTGACCGGTAAGCAGATCCCGGGCAGGCGGAGCAGACCAGGGCAGCGATAAGGCCTGAGACACATCAGCGGTATTGACCACGGTGGTCAGAAGTTGGCCATCCAGCTCCCGTGCAAAGATCAACAGGGGACCGGAGGTCCAGATCCAATGCAGAACGCCGGCTTGCAGTGCCGGGAAGGAGCGCCGGAACCGGGCCAGTTCCGCAAAGTGCGCTTTGAGATCAGTATCTTCCTGTGCCCAAGGATAGCCGGCCCGGTTAAAGGGATCTTCCCAACCCTCCATAGCAGCTTCATCTCCGTAATAGACGGTGGGCGCACCGGGGAAGGTAAAGAGGATCAGTGCCGCCAGCCGCAGCCGCTCCAGGCCAATCTGGCGCTGGGCGGGGGAGAGGCGGTACGCTGCCCGATCTGCCTTGCTGTCCGGTACGTTGTCTGCGCCTAAAACAGTAAGGATGCGAGGGGTATCGTGGGTGCCAAGGAAGTTCATCAGGGAGAGGAATGCCTCCGGCGGGTAGTTTTCCCGGAGGGCTTCCAGTGTTTCCCGGAAATCGTCGGCATCCCCGCCTCGCAGGTAGGCGATGAGCGCCGTGCGGAAGGGGTAGTTCATTACGCCGTGCAGCTCGTGGCCAAGCAGATAGCGCCGCCGCTGGGAATAGGCCACCTTGGTGGTGGCGTCCTCCCAGACTTCACCCAAAAGGAAGCTGTCCGGGGCGGTTTCCTCCATAGCGGTACGAATTTCGGCAATAAAGTCATCCGGCAGCTCATCGGCTACGTCCAGCCGCCAACCGGAGGCCCCGGCCCGGAGCCAGTGACGCACCACGGAGTCCTGTCCCAGGATGATGAAGTCCCGGTAGTCCGGCTCGTTCTCCTGAACAGCAGGCAGCGTCATGATCCCCCACCAGGCGTCATAATCCGTAGGCCAGGGATGGAAGGAAAACCAGTTGAAATAAGGGGAATCGGTGCTTTGGGCCGCGCCTACGCCGGGATAGAAGCCGTCGGCGTTGAAGTAGCGGCTTTGAGAGCCTGTGTGATTGAATACACCGTCTAAAATCACTCGGATGCCTCGTTGCTTTGCTTCCCGGCAAAGGCGGCGGAAATCCTCCTCGGTGCCCAGCATAGGGTCGATGCGAAGGTAGTCGGCTGTGTTGTAGCGGTGGTTGGAGGCGGATTCAAAAATGGGATTCAGGTACAGCACGGTGACGCCCAGAGCGGCCAGATCATCCAGCTTGGCGATGATGCCATTGAGAGAGCCGCCGAAAAAGTCCCGGTTTCGTACCTCGCCGTCTGAGTCCGGCGCCCAAACGGGCTGGTCGTTCCAATTCTCATGGACCCAACGGTTTCCCACCAGACCGGTGGGGTCCGGGAGGGAAAGACGGCAGAAGCGGTCCGGGAAGATCTGATAGACCACACCGCCGCCAAACCACAGAGGGGTGGCCGTTTTCTCGTAGACGGTGAGCTGCCAGCTTTGGATCTCCCCGGTCTCCTGCCAGCCGGATTGATCCAACAGGGCCATGGAGCCATCAGAGCGGATCAGGCGGAAATGATACCAGAGCAGCTCCGGCTCTGTGGGGGCGGTGAGGACGCCGGTGAAGCGGGTACGCTCACTGTCCACAGCCTCCGGCAGAAGCTCCATCTGGATCTCTTCACCGGAAAATTCCCGCCGCGCCACCAGGACACAGCGGGAATAGCCATCCCGGGTGAGGGGACGGACATGAAATACGACTTCGCTGCCGCAAGGGACAGCGCCAAAGGGCTTTTTACAGAACTCACTGCGGGAGTCGAACACAAAGGGATCACGCATGGGAGAGACCTCCGAATCAAGGAATCAGTTGATTTTCCGGGAGAATGGACGCAGTGTCCTCCCGGTCAAAGTAAGCGTTGATAATGTCCACAGCGGTGGTGGCCAGAACCGCGCCGGCGTCAGCCTTTTCCAATACCAAAGCTACGGCGATCTCCGGCTCGTCATAGGGTGCGAAGGCTACGAACACGCCGTTTTTCATGGAGCCGCCGATCTGGGCGGTACCGGTTTTCGCACCGGCGGAGACCACGCAGTTCTGGAAGGGACCGGCCACGGAGCCGCCGTTGGTGGTGTAGCCCAGCATACCTTTTTTCACAGCTTGCAGGGTGGAATCGCTGATGTTCAGGGTGTTGAGGGGTTCTGTGTCGCCGGTGGCGATGATCTCAGAGTTATCGTAGGACTTGACGTTTTTCAACAAATGGGCGGGGTAATGCTTGCCACCAGAGACAAGAGTAGCAATGTAGTTGGCAAGCTGCAACGGGGTATATTCCTGATTGGCCTGGCCGAAAGCTGCCCAAGGAGCCTGATCCTGACCGCTTTCGTTAACAGCCTGCCGACCTGTGCTTTCACCGACCTCGATGCCGGTGGGTTCGCCCAGTCCCAGAGCGGAATAGTATTCGTTCAGTGTGTCCAGTCCCATGCGGTAACCCATTTCCATGAAATAGGTGTTGCAGGAATTGGTGATGGCGCTGGTGACGTTCATTTTGCCGTGTCCGCTGCGCTTCCAGCAATTCGTGTTGTTTTCCCAAGTGGCACTGGGGTATTTCCAGTAGCCGGGGTCAAAAATGGTCTCGGTGGTGGTGGTGACACCGGATTCCAGTGCCGCCACAGCGGTAGCGGGCTTTAAGGTGGAGCCGGGGGCGTAGGGGCTGTTGGTGGCGCGGTTGGTCAGGGGCTTGGCGGGATCGTCCCGCAGCTCCGCAAAGTCCTTCCGCCAGGTGGAGAGGTCATAGGAAGGGCAGGAGGCCAGTGCCAGAATTTCGCCTGTACCGACTTTGACCACAGCGGCGGCGGCACCCCGGCTGTCCAGATGGTCTTTCTGGTTTAACTGGGCTACCTTGACGGCCAAAGTATCCTCCACCGCCTGCTGGAGCTTGAGATCCACCGTCAGCTCCACGGTATAGCCGGAGCGGGGCTCTACACTATAATATTCACCGGTGACCTTGCCGTCGCTGTTGACGGAGATCATCCGCTTGCCGTCCGCACCCCGGAGGTAGTCCTCAAAGGCGGCTTCTACACCGGAGAGGCCGATGGTGTCATCCATCCGGTAGCCACGCTCCTTCAAATCATCGGTATAGTCGGAGATGCCGCCCACGGTGCCTAAAATATGGGCAGCGTAGGTGGTGGCGTACTGCCGGGCGGAGGAGCGGATGATCTTGGCCCCCTGAAACTGGCCGTCGCTGATGAGGGAGCAGAAAGCTACGTCTACATTCTGCGCCAGAACGTAGGCGTTGTTGTTGGCGCCCAGCTTCCGCAGCTTCAATTCGTACCGGACGCCCAAGATCAGGCGGGCGTTGCTGTCGGAATAATCGTCGGAGAGCTTCATATCCTCCCGCATCCAGTCGAATAGCTTAGCGGGCGTGACGCCGGCGTTCAGCAGGAGGGAATTGGTCAGCGCGGCGCTGTTGGTCTGCTTCAAAAGCTCCGTATCCTTGGCGGTGGCCGGGTCCAGAGCAGTTTCACCCTCCTTGGGGGGCTTCAGCAGCTCCGGGTGCTGGCGGACATAGGCGGCCAGCAGCTCCCGGGTGGGTTTCAGGTCCCGAAGGTAGGAGAAAAAGCGGCTCTTCTGCGTGTCGGTAAGGGTATCTACGGTGAAATGGGCCGCGCCGTCCAGGGAGAGGGGGAGGTTATCCTCCCAAGCGACTCCCTGATCCCGGCAGAGGGTGACCAGACGGAGAATGGCGTCATTCTGGTTTTCACCGGGCTTCAAAAGAGAGGCGTCAAAGGTCAGGCTGTAAGTGGATTGGTTGGTCACAAGGGTCCGGCCAGAGCGGTCGGTGATGATGCCCCGGGAGGCCTCCACATTTTCCATGCGGGTGATGGTTTGAATGGATTTGGCCAGATATTCCTCGTGGTGAACAACCTGGGTATTGAAAAGGACCACCAGATAAATGGCCAGCACTGCCAGCGCCATGGCAGCCATGACGCGGAATCTGGTGAGTTGGGAGGGGCGTTGGTTCATGATTACCTCCGTGGAAAGTCCTTAATCGTCAACATGAACGCGGAGATAGACCCGGCGGAACAGCCAGGTCATAGGCAGGCTCCACAGCAGGGAGGCGCACAGTTCCCGCAGGGTCACGGACATGGCCGCACCCCATGCGGGATGGCCCTGAGCCCAAAGGACAATGCAGTGGAAGATGCCTGTCAGCAGATAGGCGGGCAGAGCCGCGGCGGCAGAGCAGAGATACCCGGCTGGGATCAGACTCTGGGACAGCAGTCCGGCGGCGAGGCCTACAAGGGGGAGGATCAGAGTATAAAAGCAGGGAATGGGGGAAGGGAGCAGCAGGTCGCAGAAAACGCCACAGGCAAGGGCGTAGGCCGTGCCGGCGGCGGGGCCTTCAAAGGTGGCGGGGAGGGCGGCAATCAGGGGATAGAGAAAGGGAATGACGCCCCAGATGGTTACACGCTGGAGAAAGGCGGCCTGAACAACGGCCCAGACCAGCCCGGCCAAAGTGTACAGAGTCCATTTGAAAATCGTGGCGCTGCGGGCCAGCAAGGGGAATCCCTCCCTTCTGTAATGGTGAATGAACGGTAAGCGGTCAGCTTACGATCTCAAAGGATTTGATGATGCACACCTCCGTGAGACCGTTCAGGTCCGCAGCGGGGGTGAGGATGGCATAATTAGAGGTGTCGGAATCGTCGGCCCGAAGCTCGGAGACAGAGCCGATGACCAGATCCGGCGGCAGGTAGCCGCCCAGACCGGAGGTAACTACCAGGTCGCCCGCCAACAGCTGGCAGGAGGCGGGGAGGGAGTCCAGCTTCAGCTTACCGTCGTCCATCAGGGCGAAATCGCCGCCGGCAATGCCGATGTCCTTGGTGCGGTAGACACGGGCGCCTAAGGAGGTATCAGTGTCGATCACAGTCAAAACCGTGGACCAGTCATGGCCCGCTTTGCTGATGCGGCCCACCAGGTTGCCGTTTCCGTCGATAACGCAGTAACCTAACTCTACGCCGTGAGCTGTGCCCTTGTTCAGAGTCAGGGAGGCGGTCCAGTTGGTGACACCCCGCTCCGTGACGGTGGCGGTCTCGAAGTCGCTGAGGTCCCGGCGCTGCTGACGCAGGTCCAGCAGGTCCCGGAGAAATACATTTTCCTGACTGGCGGCCTCGCCTTGACGGACGGTGGCCTCCATTTCCGCGATCTGCTTTTTCAGGGCCTCATTTTCCGCTTTCAGGGCGGTGACGTCCTCATAGTAATTCTGCTTGTCGGTGAACCAGCCGGATACGGAGGTGCAGACTGCCCGAAAAGGACTGGTAATGGTGTTGGCCAGATCCACCAGCGGGGAGGCGTTGGTGCTGAAATAGGACAGCAGAGCCAGCGCCACGGCGATCACCGCCCCGGCGAAGAGGATCCATAATCCGTGATTCTTCAGAAAATCCTTCAAGGAAGTTCTCCTTCTAAAAAGTTAAAACGCAATCGATTACAATAGCTTAATGCCAAACTGAGCCAGCATCCGGCTCAGACGCAGGACAGGCAGGCCCATGACGTTGAAGAAGTCGCCCTCCAGACGCTCCACCAGCAACGCGCCCTTGCCCTGAACACCGTAGGACCCGGCTTTGTCCATAGGTTCGCCGGTGGCAATGTAGGCCCGCAGCTCGGATTCCTCAGCGGGGCGGAAGATAACGCCGGTGGCTTCGCTCTCCGTCAGTACGCGGTCTCCCTGACGGACGGTGACGCCGGTGCAGACCGTGTGGCGGCGGCCCTGCAGCGCGGTGAGCATCCGCAGCGCGTCGGCCTCATCCTGAGGCTTGCCCAGACGCTGGTCATCCAGAAATACCATGGTGTCGGCGGTGATGACGATCTCCTCCGGGGTGCAGAGCTTGGCGGCGGCATCCGCCTTTTCCCGGGAGATGTATTCCACGATCTGCGCCGGGGTGAGACCCGCCGGGTAGTGCTCGTCCGTCTGGGGCACCCGGATGTCAAAATCCGTGATGCCGATGCGGTTCAATAATTCCTGCCGCCGGGGAGACCCGGAGGCCAAAACGATGCGAGACATGGCGGCCCTCCTTACTTGCCGGTGGAGCCGAAGCCGCCCCGGTCGGGACCGGTGAGGTGCTCCACACGGGTAAAGGCGAGAGGGGGCTGGTTCTTCATAATGCGGAACTGGGAAATGCGGGTGTTCTTGTCGATATGGACATCCCGTGTGGCGTACATGGGAACGCGCCACTGGTCATTGTCGCCCCGGTAGGTGTAGTCCACCACACCCATGGAGTTGGCTTGCAGCAGACCGTAGTTCTTAAAGGTGGAGCTGCGGGGCACCACATGGGCCTCGTAACCCTCCGGCAGTTCGATGGCGACGCCCAAGGGGATCAGGCGGAATTCTCCGGCCTTCATATCCACATCCTCGGCGGCGTGGAGGTCGATCCAGTCGGATTTGCCTGCCACATAGCACAGCTCGTCGATGCCGTCCACAAAATATTTTACCTTGATCTCTTCCATGTAAAACTCCAAAATTGAAAACAAATAGTATTATATTGTCTCTATTATACAAATAGAACTGAAAATCGCCTGAAAAAGCGGGGGATTCCCGGTAAGATCCTGCCGTCGGGTCAATCCACGCCGCGATAATAGAGCCCTCGTGTGAAGGGGCCGGAGGCGGGGGCACCGGTCTGGTAGGCCCGGAAAATGTCCGCACATTCCGCAGGTGCTTCCGTGGTGAACCGCAGGCGGGCATAGGTCAGGCCACAGTGCTTCCACTCGGGCTTGTCCGCCAGCCACACCGGCGCACTGTTCTGGATCTCCGTCCGGTGGCCGTAGGCCGGGAGCAGCGGGAACTTTGCCCCGGTGCGGTCCTGAAGATCGTTTGGCTTGCGGCAGGGAGCCTGCTGGGGGACGGCGTCACCCGCTTCGGACAGGTGGCAGCCGGTTTCGTTCTGCACCAGACAGTTTTCCGTGATCATCAGGGGCAGTCGGCCGTAGACGATGGCCTCTGCCGGGATCAGCTTTTGGATGTCCCGCATCTGTGGGAACCGCAGCTCGAAGGACAGGCAGGCGGAGGAGAGCTCCTTGCGCCGGAGATAGTCCAGAGAGCGGCTGTTGAACACGTTGAGGCCGAAGTCACCGCGGATAGTCAGCCCCGCGTCCCGCAAAAGGGGCAGATGGCCGATATTCCCCGCCAGAGCGGAGGTGACACCCAGTTTTTTAGCGTGGGCCAGCCACCCGCGGAGTTGAGGTTCATTTCGGTCCCGCCAGACACGGGGAAGAATGGCGCACCACTCTCCGGCGAAGTCCGGCAGCGCGTCCCGCTCCGCCAGCAGTTCCAGAGGGAGGTCGATGCGAGCGGGGGCCAGGGGCAGCAGCGCTTCTGCTTGAGGCCAGGAGGTGACGGAAACGGTCAGGGCCGGGGTATCGGCGGTGCAGTCCAGATTCGGCAGGG
>ENA-UONT01000211-UONT01000211.1-human-gut-metagenome-genome-assembly--contig:-CS20-NODE-211-length-82635-cov-14.810826_pt1 | contig 82635 bp, 77 predicted proteins | sample MGYA00242459_ERZ724006 | MGnify/ENA metagenome assembly ERZ724006
ACCGCCATCCAGATGGACCTCAAGAACGACGGCCTCAAGCACGAGATCGTCAAGAACGCCTTTGAGATCACCAAGGAAGCCCGTTACCAGATCCTTGACGAGGTCATGCTCAAGGCCATCCCCGCACCGCGCAAGGAGCTTGCCAAGTCCGCTCCCAAGATGATCCAGATGAAGATCAACCCCGATAAGATCCGTGAGGTCATCGGCTCCGGCGGCAAGGTCATCCAGAAGATCACCGCTGACACCGGCTGCAAGATCGACATCAACGATGACGGCACCATCTTCATTGCCAGCACCGATATCGACGCATGCCGCGTTGCCCGCAAGACCATTGAGGACATCGTCTTTGAGCCCATCGTCGGCGCTCTGTACTTCGGCGAAGTCAAGCGCATCATCTCGAACCTCGGCGCATTCATCGAGCTTGCCCCCGGCAAGGACGCTATGTGCCACATCAAGGACCTCGAGTTCAAGCGCACCGAAAAGGTCGAGGACGTTCTCAACATCGGCGATAAGACTTGGGTCAAGTTCACCGGCATCGATGAGAAGGGCCGCTGGAACATTTCCCGCAAGGAAGCCATTAAGGAGCTTGGCGAAGACAAGGTCAACACCAAGTGATCTGAGCTATAGAAACAACACACCCGGCTGTTCAGCTGAACAGCCGGGTATTTTTATCTCGCGGCACCTCACATCTTCTCCATCATGCATCCGCCCTCGCGCCGTATCGAGAGCACGTGGCAGCTGCCCGCGCCGAGCACGGCGTCGATCCCAGCGCGGAAGTTTTCCAGCATATCCTCCGGGACAAAGGCCTGCACCGTCCCGGCAAAGCCCCCGCCGTGGACGCGGAACGCCCCGCGCCCGCCGAGAAGCTTCCCGCACAGCAGCAGCGCGAAAGCCAGCTCCTGCCGCGCCGTGCTCCCTGTGGGTATCACGTTCTGTAAATACATCCACGATGACCGCCCCGACTCCGTGACCAGCTGCAGAAAGCGTTCAAAATCTCCATTGCCGAGCGCCGCTGTCTCCACCGCGCAGCGCTTATTCTCATTGAACACATGCGCCGCCCGCAGTGCCGCCCGGTCGCCCGCCGCGCGGCGCACCTCGGCAATGCGCGCATAGAACTCGTGCTCATCCACCTCGCGCAGGTGTTCCTTGCCGAATACACGGCACACGGCCTTGAGCTCGTTCGTTATCGCGGCATATTCCTCGGTCAGCTCCGCGTGATCCGCTCCGCTGTCGATGATGCACAGCGCGTACCCGCACTCGGCAAAATCAAACTCCACCGGCGTGATCACCGGCGCGCCGGGATCGGCAAAGTCGATGGCCACTATCCCGCCAACGGCGGAAGCGGTCTGATCCATAAGCCCGCTGGGCTTGCCGAAGTACTCGTTCTCAGCGTACTGCCCTATGCGCGCGATCTCCGCCGGGCTCAGCGCGCCGCCGGACAGGGCATTTATCACCGTCCCGATGAGCACCTCAAAGGCTGCGGATGAAGAAAGCCCGCTGCCCGGCAATACGTCCGAGACGACATACGCGTCAAAGCCGCGGACGCCGTACCCGCGCCGCAAAAAGCCCGCGGCGACTCCGCGCACCAGCGCGGCGGTGGTGTTCCGCTCCTCGGGATGCTTTTCAAGCTCGTCGAGCCGCACCGTGACCGGCGCGTAGCCCTCGGATATGACGCGGATGCAGCCGTCATTATTTTCAGCGGCGGCAGCCTTTGTGTCGAGCGTTACCGCCGCGGCGAGGACAAGCCCGTGCTGGTGATCTGTGTGGTTGCCGCCAAGCTCCGTGCGCCCCGGCGCGGAGAAAATGTACTCTGCTGCCCTCCCGTACTGCCGCTCAAATTTTGCCTTCAGTTCCCCGTACATAAGTGCTCCTCTGAAAAAGCCCCGGAATACTCCGAGGCTTTTTGCTTTTTGGCTGTCTTGTTTTATTTCGCGCCGGGCTTGCCGAGCATGCGGAACATGTTCTTCTTGTATTCCTCAACGCCGGGCTGGTTGAAGGGGTTGACGCGGGACATGTACCCCGATATCGCGCAGGCCATCTCGAAGAAGCAGACGAGCGCTGCAAAGCCCTCCTCATCGCGGCGCTGCACCTCGATGACGATGTTCGGTACGCCGCCGGTGATGTGCGCTTCCTTGACCGCGTCTGTTGCGACAAGGCTTATCTCGCTGAGCTTGCGTCCTGCGAGGTAGTTGAGAGAGTCGGCGTTGTCCTCCTCAAACGGGAAGATGAGGCTGCTGCGGCTCTCGGTAAAGCGCACGACGGATTCCAGCAGCGTGCGCGGGCCATCCTGTATGAACTGCCCCATGGAGTGCAGGTCGGCGTTAAACTCGACGGAGGCGGGGAAGATGCCCTTGCCGTCCTTGCCCTCGCTCTCGCCGTAGAGCTGCTTCCACCACTCCGCCATGAAGCGGAAGCTCGGCTCGTAGCAGGCCAGCAGCTCGATGCTGTAGCCCTTGCCGTAGAGCAGCTGCCGCGCCGCGGCGTACTGCCATGCGGGGTTCTCGGGAGAGCGCAGGTCGAGCGCCTCCATCTCCGCGATAGCCGCGTCTATCACGCGTCGCACGTCGATACCCGCGACGGCCATCGGCAGCAGGCCGACCGCGGACAGGACGCTGAAGCGCCCGCCGACGTCGTCGGGAACAACGAAGCTCTCCCAGCCGTGCTGCTCTGCAAGGCCGTGGAGCACGCCCTTGTGCTCGTCAGTGGTGGCGAACATATGCTCGTCCGCCTTGTCGCCGTACTTCTTCGCGAGTATCTCGCGGAAGATGCGGAAGGAGACTGCGGGCTCAAGCGTCGTGCCGGACTTGGAAATGACGTTCACGTCAAAGTCCATGTCGCCGAGCGCGGCAATCGTGTCGCATATCGTGTCGGTGGAAAGGGTGTTGCCCATGAAGAAGACCTTCGGGTCGTCCTTGCCGGGCATGGGCTTGAGCAGCTCTATCGCGCCGCGCGCGCCGAGGTAGGAGCCGCCTATGCCGATGACGACCAGCGCCTTTGAGCGGCTGCGTATCTTCTCCGCGGCGGCGACTATGCGCTCAAGCTCAGTCTCCTTTATGCGGCGGGGCAGCTCCACCCAGCCGGTGAAGTCATTGCCGAGACCGCTTTTGTCGGCAAGCGTCTTGTGCGCGAGCGCGGCAAGCTCATAATCGGGGCCTGCTGCGGTAAAGAATCCGGCAGCGCCGGTGAGATCAACTTTAACCATAATAGCCTCCTGACGGTATATGTATCATAGTGGTGCGCTTTGAAAAACCAACACTATTATATACTATCTTCCGCGGATTTCAACTGTATATTTCTCCTGCACACCCCGCGGAATATCAGCCGCGTCAGCGGCCCCGCGGCAAAGAGGTTCCACAGCAGCGCCATCGGGAAGTTTTTCAGCACCGTCCCGACCCATATCGCCGGCAGCTGCACGACCGGCGCGCCGCCGAGGCAGATGTTGAACAATATGCTGGCGGCAAGGCTCATCGTCGGGCACATTATGAGCACCGTGCATCCGGATATCATCAGCGTTATAAAGAACGGGTTATCCTTCTCCGGGCGGATAATGCGCGATGCCAGCGCGTGCCCGATGCGGTTGCCCCAGAGGTTAGAGAAGATAAAAACGAATATCCACATAAAGGCTGCTTCCCTGAGAGCTTCGGGGAAGACGGCATTTGTCATGTTGCTCAGCCCACCGGGCATGGCGTTATAGCCCATCTTGAAGGCCACATTGTATACCTCCATGCCGAGCGCCATCAGCACCGACATTAGTATTCCGAAGAATATCTTTTCTACCTTTGTGTTCGGCATCTCACTTCACCTCATTCTTCTGTGCCTGCCTTAGGGCATACGACAGGGACGACGGGTCGTGCCGACCCCAGAAAACGTACATCAGCACCGATATAATGTTCGCTGCCGAGAGCACGAGGAACATATTCTCATAGCCCGCCGCCGTGATGAGCCACCCGGCAATGCCGCCGCCGAGACCTATGCCAATGTCGTATGCGCAGAGGAACGTAGAGTTAGCCGAGCCGCGCTCCGCGGGCGAGGATGAGTGTACCGCCATCGACTGCAATGCCGGCTCAAGCCCGCCGAAGCCGTAGCCCGCAAGGATCGCCGCAAGTATGAACGTCACATTGTTCGGCGCGAGCGAGAGCAGCAGAAAGGCCGCGAACATCGCTGCGTTGCAGGAGTATACGAACATTCCCTCACCCTTTCTGTCGGCGTACTTGCCGAGGGTGAAGCGAACTATCAGCAGCATGACCGCCATTATCGCGAAGAACAGCCCACCCGAGGGGAGCGCCTTTTCGGCGGCGTATTTCGCAAGGAAGTTTTCAAGCGCGCCGAAAGTCAGCATGAATACCAGTGCGATCGCCGAAGCCGGTACAGCCGACTTTGAAAACAGCGCCCTGACATTCAGCGGGTGCGGCGTCGCCCCGACGGGCTTGAGCCTGAGCAGCAGGAACAGAATGACCGCAATGACTATCGAACCCGCGGCGCAGAGGAAGAGCACCGTGTAGCTGAAGCTGTTCATCAGGTAAAGGCCGAGCGCCGGGGCGCAGGAGGTCGCAAGCGCCGTCGCCATGCCGAACATTCCCATGCCCTCGGAGAAACGGGAGCGGGGGATTACGTCGGAGGCGATCGTCGCCGTCGAGGTGTTCGACAGCGCAAGCGCCGCGCCGTGCACCATCCTGAACACAAAGGCGAGGAAGATCACCGACGCCGCCATATAGCCCAGCGGCATCAGAATCATCCCGCAAAGACCTATCGCGAGGATCGTCCTGCGCTTTCCGTTGTCGAGCATCCAGCCGACGAACGGGCGGCAGAGCACTGCGACGAATGAGAACAGCGTTGCCGCAAGCCCGGCCAGCGCTTCGCTGCCGCCAAGGCTCTCGATGTAAAACGGGAAGGTCGACAGCAGCATGATGTGGTTCATAAACACAAGAAAGTTGATAACAATGATGAGCACGAAATTCCGGCTCCAGAGCTTTTCCGATTTTTCCATTTCAAATATCTCCCTGAAAAAATAAAAAAACAACGGGCAGCTGACAACCGGAATTACGCTGTCAGCTACTCGTTGTGTTGTATTTATTGTATCAGATCATGCCGTCAAAAGTCAAAGGACAAATTGACAAAATCGCCGCGGAAACGGAATCATTTTATATACCGTTTTATGAACCCGTCTAACTTCTCCGCATAGCCCTCGGGGTCGACATGCATGCTCTCCACGTGCCGCGCGCCGGGGACGAACAGGCAGTCCTTCTCCGTCGGGCAGAGCTCGTACAGCTCCTCGCCCATGTGAAACGGCACCGTCCTGTCCTCCGTCCCGTGGAAGAACAGCACCGGCTTGTCCGTGCGCCTGAGGTTTTCGCGCACGTCGGTGTCGTCCATGTCGTAGCCGGATATCACGCGGTTCAGAAGCCTGAACAGTGGGTACGCCGCGCCGATCCTGCCGCGCAGTATATCCGCGCCGCTCGTGTAGCCGCTGTCGGAGACGATGAACTTCACCTGCTCCGGGCAGCTGTCGCTGACCTTCAGCACCGTCGCCCCGCCCATCGAAAAGCCGTGGAGGATTATCTGTATATCTGCCCCGAAGCGTTTCAGCAGCACGTCGAGCCAGAGCTTCACATCACGGCTCTCGAAGATATCATAGCCGTAGCGACGACCGCCGCTCTCACCGGCAGCGGTGAGGTCGCAGGTGAAGAGGTCAAAGCCGCGGCTCTTATAGTAGTCATAGTACATACCCGCCGTCTCAAGATGCTCCGAGCGGTAGCCGTGGACGATGAAGGCGATGCGCCCGCAGGGCGCTCCGGAGCAGGGGTAGTAATAGCCCTCAAGCGTGTCACCGCGGTCGTTCGTCAGCTCAAGGCGGATGCACCTGCACCGACGCAGCCGCTCAGCGTCCCCGTCGCGGTGGAGGTAATAATCCTCCTTGTGCCCGCGCGGCTCATGCAGCCGCCCGATTATCCCGGAATTGCGGCAGAAGATATAACGGTAAACCTCGCCCGCCGCGAATGCGGCAGCGGCGGCGCCTGTGAGCGCCGCGATCCTTCCCGCGCGCCTCATGTCACAGGGAGCACGGCGCCGACCGTCGCAAGCAGCGAGCAGCAGGCAATGAGTATCTGGAACGGCAGCGCGCCGAAGCGCCCGAGCAGCGCCGAGGAGCCGGTGCGCTTGCGCGAGAGGTTATAGGCAAGGATGATGCCCAGCCCCGTCACGACTTGGATTATGCTCGCAAAGCGCGTGAAGCCGACGAAGCTCGAAAGCCCCATGAACGCAAGTATCAGGCAGGGCGCGGAGGCCGCAAGCCAGCTCAGCCGTGTCGACCAACCCGTCTGCTCGCTGACGATGTCGCGCAGGTTCAGGGTGTTCGCCCAGAACGAGGTCGCGAGCGCGAGCAGCGTGAACACGTAGCCCACGACGCTGACCCAGCCGCCGAGGCTTGCCGCGAGGTCGACGAGCGCTCCGTCCTCGGAGATGTTCGTCCCCGCGCCGAGGAGCGTCGTTATCGTGATGAAGAGGATAAGCCCGGCGTTCACGGCAAGGCCGGTCATTATCGCGGCGCGTATGCGCTTCGCGTCGCCGTTCAGCCCCTTGACGACCTGCGGCGTTGACATGACCGCCGACAGCGAGAATGACACCATCCCGAACATCGCAAGGGCGTTATTGGAGCCGCGCCAGCCCGATGGCAGCGGGCAGGTATCGCGCATGATCGTCGCGACGAACAGCACCCCGACGACCGCGACCATCGCACCGACGGAGAACTTCTCGCAGATGCCCACAAGCTTCATCCCCACGAACACGACGCCCGCGCCAAGCACGTAGAAGATGAGTATCCCCGCCCAGTCCGGCAGGCCGAACCATGAGCGGAACACCGCCGCCGCGCCGGTCAGAAAAGCGCTCACGTTCACGATGACGGACACGCCGAGCAGCGCGAATGCCGTCCATGTCAGCACTGTCTTGAGCTTGCCCGCGAAGAGCTCGGACTCAAAGCAGCTCACGAACTGCGCCCCGCCGTTGTTGAGCGAAAGCTCCGCTATCAGCAGGTGCAGCAGAATGTTGAAAAGGTAGCAGAATGCGATTATCAGCAGTATCTCGCGCAGGCTGTTGTGCGCTGCGAGGTACGGCACGGAGAGTATGCCCGCACCGACGCCGTGGCCGACAATGATGCTGGTCGCTTCAAGAAAGCTCAGTGAGGATTCGGATTTGATCTTGTTCATCATGCGCCTACTTTCTGTGTTTTAGTTTTGTGAAGAAGCGCGGAGCCGCCTGACCCACCCACGCGACGAAGCGGAAGACCGCATAGTTGAGCGTAACGCTGCCGCTGCGCATCACCGCGCTGAGCAGCTTCACCGCCGCGCCGCCGAAGGGCTTGCGGCTGCGCTCACGCAGATGCTCATTGGTGATGATGCCGCGGATAACGTCTCTCTTTTCATTGCGGTTGAGCCTGCATCCGGGGGAAAACAGCGTCGTCAGGCAGGAAAACACACTTTTTGCGAACATATATCGGAAGTCCTCGTCGTCCTCCGCGCCGAACCTGCGGCAGAGCTGCTGCGCGCGGGTGTCGGCCGCAAGGCAGACCTCGAACTTCTTGTCATAGTAGCTGCTTATAAGGCTCTGTCCTGGGTGCATGATGTAGCTGTACTTGCATTCGGGCAGCACGGCGACGCTCCCTGCGCGCTCAAGGCAGTCAAAGATGAACAGCCTGTCCTCGCCCCAGCGATAGTCGGGGAACCTGATTTGACCGCTTTTGACCATCTCGGCGCTGAAGAGCTTAGCCCAGACCTGATTGAGCAGGTTCGCCTTGTATAGTCGGCCAAGCTCCGCGCCCAGCGTCGAGGGATCGAGGTGCTGCTCCGCTTCGTAATAGGCCGCGGTGCTGCCGTCGGTGTTCTTTATCGAGAAGCCCATCAGCACAAGGTCGGCTCCCCGTCCTTCGGTGAGGGCGTATTCCAGTGCGTCACTCTCCAACAGATCGTCAGAGTCAGCGAACATTATATATTCCGCATCCTCCGGTACAGCGTCAAGGGCGAGGTTTCGCGCCTTGGCAGGGCCGCCGTTCGGAACGGTCATCGGTATAAGCCGCTCATCCTCCACGCGGAGCCGCTCAAGCACCGCCGCGGTGTCGTCCGTCGACCCGTCGTCCACGACGATGAGAATGAGGTTTGACACCGTCTGGTTCAAGATGCTGCGCACCGACGCCTCGATCGTCGCACCGGAATTGTAGGCCGGCATGATGACGGCGGTTTTCGGCATAGTGTTATTCTGCTGCATTGCCTGTCCCCCTCGGCGCGGGCCGTCCTGTCTCCGGGCAGACCCTGTATATCTCCATGAAGTATTCGTACATCGGCATAAGCTCCGCATAAGCGGAGACGAGTATCTCCGGCAGCTTCTGACTGAAAGCGTCCCCGCCGAGGTCAAAGCTCTTTTCAAGGCCTATGCGCTTGCGGTTGTACCAGCCGTCTATGAGCGCGTCGCCGCGCAGCTTCTTTGGCCGCTTGTATTCCTCGCCGTCGAGCTTATATCCGCGGCGCTTCACGCCCTCCGCGATGCGGCGGAAGCGCTCGGGATTCGCGTCGATGCTGCGGCGGAACGCCTCCATCTGCGCAGGTGTGGCACTGTAAAAGCCCATACCGTAGCTGTAATCCGCCGCGCCGACCTCGAACCAGAACATCGGCCCCTCAAGCAGCACCTGACTTGCCTTTATCGAGAACCAGAGATGGTCCTTATACGGCCCGCGGCCGAAGAGCCGCCGCGCGTCCCGGTAGATGCGCGAGACGTGCACCCGGCAGTCAAGCGCCGGATAGCGCTGCTCCATGAGCGCGAAGCACTCCTCGGCAAGCGCCTTGAACGGAGCATTCACGTACTCCTCAAATTCGTCCTTATGCGCCAGAAACCACGGGCGCTCATTATTAAAGGCAAGCTCCCAGAGAAACTCGCCGGTCTTTTTGCTGAAGCCCTGAAACATGCTGTAATTCCGTCTTTCTAAGATTAATATACAATCTATTTTAGCACACTTTTTCGGCCATATCAACAGCGCTGATGTCTGTACAAGAGCCATAAAAGATGGTATAATCCAATTAATTATTGGCATTTTACGGCGGAGGTAAAAGAAATGAAAATTATAATTGCCGGGGCGGGCAAGATCGGCTACTCTGTTGCGAGCATCCTTTCCGACGAGGGGCATGACATCATCGTTATTGACAACAACCCCACCGTGATAAATAACCTTTCAAATAACCTTGACGTTATCTGCGTCGAGGGCAGCGCCGCGAACCCCGAGACGCTGACCGAGGCCGGGGCTGCGGACGCCGACCTCATCATGGCCGCCATGCGCAGCGATGAGATGAACATGGTCTGCGGTATTTCCGCGCGCAAGCTCGGCACGAAGCATGTCATCGCCCGTATCCGCGACACCGGGTACATGAAGCAGACGGAGTTCCTGCGCGAGGCGCTGGGGCTTTCCGTCATCGTGAATCCCGAGCTTGAGTGCGCAAAGGAGATATCCCGCATTCTCCGCTTCCCGAGCGCGATAAGGGTCGACGCCTTTTCCAAGGGCAGCGCCGAGATAATCGAGCACCGCATACTGCCGGACAGCAAGCTTGACGGGATGCAGCTCAAGGACATGGTCGGCAGCTTCAGCGCAAAGGTGCTCGTCGGCGTCGTCGAGCGCGGCGGCGAGGCCATCATACCGAACGGCAATTTTACCCTCAAAGCGGGCGACCTTATCAGCGTCACCGGTGCGTCGCAGGAGCTGAGGAAGTTCTTCGTCGCGGCGGGGCAGTACCGCAAGAGGGTCAAGAACACGATGATAATGGGCGGCGGCAGGATCGCCGTTCACCTGACGCGGCTCCTGATGGAGTCGGGAATAGCCGTCACGATAGTCGAGGCTGACAGGACGCGCTGCGAGGAGCTGTGCGACCTTGTCCCCGGCGCGCGCATCATCTGCGGGGACGCCACCCGCGGCGATATCCTGCTTGAGGAGGGCATCAAATCCTCCGATGCGTTCGTCGCACTCACCGGTGACGACGGCGATAATATCATCACCTCCATCTACGCAAAGCAGAGCGGCGTCGGCAAGATCGTCGTAAAGGTGAACCGCGAATATTATTCCGATATACTCGAAAGCTCCGGCATCGACTGCGTCGTGACGCCCAAGACCCTGATAAGCCAGCAGCTCGCCCGGTACGTGCGCGCAATGAGCAATTCCGTCGGCAGCAGCATGGAGACGCTCTACCGTCTTGCCGACGGCAAGGTCGAGGCGCTGGAGTTCAAGGTGGCGGAGGGCTCGGCCTGCGTCGGCATCCCGCTGAAAACGCTGCGCCTCAAGCCGAACATAATCATAAGCGCGCTCGTGCGCGGCAGCAATACGATCATCCCCGACGGCGAAACTGTTATAAAGCCCGGCGACCATGCCGTCATCGTGACGCGCGCCGGCCGCCTCAAGGAGCTTGACTCTATCGTTGAGGGACGCTGATGAATACAAGGATGATAGCCCGTTCGCTTGGGCTTATTTTGCTGTGCCTTGCCGTGCTGCTGCTCCTGCCGCTGATCGCGGGGCTGTACTATGGCGAGAGCGTCCTCGGCTTCGTCGTCACGATCGCGATATCCGCCGCGGCGGCCTTCGTGCTCACGCGCTTTAAGCCCGGGAGCACGGATATTTCTGCGCGCGAGGGATTTGTCATCGTCGGCATGGGCTGGATACTGCTGAGCGCTATCGGCGCGCTGCCATTTGTGATAAGCGGGGATATTCCGAATTATATAGACGCGCTGTTCGAGACGGCCTCCGGCCTTACTACGACCGGCGCGACGATAATGACAGACATCGAGGCCATGTCGCGCGGAGGCATGTTCTGGCGCATGTTCACGCACTGGATAGGCGGTATGGGAGTGCTGGTGTTCATCATGGCAGTGATGCCGATGAACGGCGCGCACTCGATGCACCTGATGCGCGCGGAGGTTCCGGGGCCGACGGTCGGCAAGCTCGTCCCGCGTGTGCGGCAGACGGCGAGGATACTCTATCTCATATATTTCGCGCTGACTATCATCGAGGCGGTGCTGCTCCGCTTCGGCGGCATGAGCAATTATGACGCGCTGCTCCACGCCTTCGCGACCGCCGGCACCGGCGGCTTCTCAACTCGCGCGGCGAGCATCGCGGCCTTTGACAGCGTCTATATCGAAATGGTCATAGCCGTGTTCATGCTGATCTTCAGCGTGAACTTCAACCTCTATTATCTCATCCTGCTTGGCAGGATACGCGACGTGCTGCACGATGAGGAGCTGCGTTGCTATCTCGTCATCGTCGCCTTCGCGACGGTGACGATGGGCATCAATATCGCAGATCAGTACGGCGGCTTTATAAAGGCGCTGCGTTACTCGTTCTTCAATGTCCTGACAATATCCAGTACCTCCGGCTTCGGCACGGCGGACTTCACGCGCTGGCCGCAATATTCGCAGAGCCTTATCGTTATCCTCATGCTGATAGGCGCGATGGCCGGCAGCACGGGCGGCGGCATCAAGCTCTCGCGCATGATGATATTTATAAAGACCACGGCCTGCGACTTTATGAAGATCGTAAGCCCCCGCATGGTGAAGCGCGTGGCCATAAACGGGCAGCGCATAGACCGCGATACTGTCCGCGCCGTCTATGTTTTCTGCGCGCTCTACGCGCTCATACTCGTAACGGGGACGCTTCTCGTCTCCTTTGACGGCTATGACATGACGACGAACTTCACAGCGGTCATCTCGTGCCTGTCGAACATCGGTCCCGGCCTTGGCCTTGTGGGTCCTGCGGGCAGCTTTGCGATATTCTCGCCGGTGTCGAAGCTCATTTTCACGTTTATCATGCTTGCGGGCAGGCTTGAGTTTTACCCGCTGCTGGCGCTTTTTGCCACGTCGTTCTGGAAGAAATAGAGATATATAGGGTGAAGTAATGAACTACAAGATGGTGGGCCGTGTGCTGGGTATGGTGCTGCTGTGCCTGACCGGGCTGATGCTGGTGCCGCTGCTGGCCGGTATAATATACGGGGAGAACGTGCGCCCGTTCGTGCTGTGCATCGCGCTGAGCCTCGCGCTCGGGCTGGGGCTGGCCTCCATAAAGCCCGATTCGACCGACCTGTTCGCGCGCGACGGCTTCCTTGCGGTCGGCCTTGCGTGGATGCTCATGTCGCTCCTCGGCGCGCTGCCCTATATCCTGAGCGGGGATATACCGGATTTTGTCGACGCTCTGTTTGAGTCCGTCTCCGGCTTCTCGACCACCGGCGCAACGGTGCTGACCGATGTTGAAGCGCTCAGCCGCAGCTGCATGCTGTGGAGGCTCCTGTCCCAGTGGATAGGCGGCATGGGCGTGCTGGTGTTCATGCTTGCGGTAATGCCGATGAGCGGTGAGCACTCGATGCACATCGTGCGTGCGGAGTTCCCGGGGCCGACGGTCGGCAAGCTTGTCCCGCGCGTGCGCGAGACGGCGAAGATACTCTACCTTATCTACGTCGGCATGACGCTTCTGGAGTTCGTGCTGCTGGCCTGCGGAGGCATGAGCATCTATGAAGCGCTCGGCCACGCCTTTGCTTCTGCCGGCACCGGCGGCTTCTCGACGCGCAATGCGAGCCTCGGCGAGTTCAACAGCCTGTATATCGAGGTCGTCGCCACGGTGTTTGAGCTGCTCTTCAGCGTGAACTTTTATATTTATTACTGCATCCTCACCGGCAGAGCCAAGTCTGCGCTCAAAAATGAGGAGCTGCACTGCTTCGTCGGCATCGTCCTCTTCGCGGTCGTGTCGATCGCGATAAACCTCTATTCGCGCGGCTATTACGGCAGCATCGCAACTGCGCTGCATCAGGCTTTCTTCAACGTCTCCATGAGCATAAGCACCTCGAGCTTTGCGACCGTCGACTATACTCTCTGGCCGCAGTACTCCAAGTGGATGCTGCTCATGCTGATGCTGATAGGCGGCTGCGCCGGCAGCACCTGCGGCGGCCTCAAGCTCTCGCGGGCAATGATCCTTGTGAAAACAGCGCTCTCCGACCTGCGGCGTATGGCGCATCCGCGCAGCGTGAACCCCGTGCAGATAGACGGCAAGCGCGTCGCGCCCGAGACGGTCAAGGCCGTGCACACCTATTTTGTCCTGTACATATTCATCATCCTCAGCTGCACGCTGCTTATCTCGCTCGACGGCTTTGACACCGCGACGAACTTTTCCGCGTCGCTTGCCTGCCTTTCAAATATCGGCCCCGGCCTCGGCGTCAACGGCCCATACGGGAACTACAGTATGTTTTCCGACCTGTCAAAGCTCCTGCTGTCCTTCGTGATGCTGCTGGGCAGACTTGAGCTCTATCCGATACTCGTTATGCTCATGCCATCTACATGGAGAAGATAACGCAAATACGAAAAAAATTCCTCGTACCAGGTCGGTACGAGGAATTTTTATAGGTTCAGGTCAGCTTCGATTACTGGAGCTTTTCCAGATATTCAACGATGCGGCGCACGGTGTCGAGCTGGCTTGCGTCGTCGTCGGAAATGGATATGCCGAACATATCCTCAAGGGACATGATGAGCTCCACGACGTCGAGGGAGTCAGCTCCCAGATCGTCTACAATGCTGGTGTCCATGGTGATGGTCTCGGGGTCGATCTCAAACTGCTTTGCGAGGGCATCTCTTACATTTTCAAATATCATTTACAATTACCTCCGATGTGCCGGGCACATAAAGTTACTAAATGAATCAGGCCCACTCTCTGCTCTGGGGCTTGTTGTCAGATTTGTCGGGCTTAACGTAGGACACGACCACGCGGCGGTTGGGCTCAACTCCGGTGGAGCTTGTGGTGACGCCCTCGTAATTCTGCAGTGCGGTGTGGATGACATGGCGCTCGTAGGAGTTCATCGGCTCGAGAGCCATGCTGCGCTTGTACTTGATCGCTTTCTCGGCCATCTTCTCGGCAAGGCGTGTGAGGGATTCCTCGCGCTTGCTGCGGTAGCACTCTGCGTCAACGCTGATGTGCAGGCGCTTCTCGCTCCCGCGGTTGACGACGTAGTTGGTCAGGTGCTGGATGGCGTCGAGCGTTTCGCCGCGGCGGCCGATTATCGCGCCCATGCCGCTGCCGCTGAGATTCACGTTCACGCCGCCGTTCTCGCGGGGGCTGATCTCAATATCGGCAGTGACGCCCATGCGCTCAAGCAGTCCGGTGAGGAACCTGCGGATCTCTGCGTAGTCCTCGTTCTCGTCGACGACGGCTGCGGCAGCTGCCTTTGCAGGCGCGGCAGGAGCCTCAGCCTTAGGCGCGGCAGCGGGGGCTGCGGGCTCATCCTCGGCCTCATAGCTGACGCGGATGACGGCGGGGGAGGCGCCTATGCCCAGAAAACCGGACTTGGCTCTCTCCACGATCTCCACGGAAACATCGTCCCTGTCCAGACCCAGCTCAGCAAGGGCGGCGGCAATGGCCTCGTCCTCGGTGCGGGCGGACTTTTCCAAAGTTTTGATCATATTGTTAAATTCTCCTGTAAGTCATTCCTCGGTCTTGGCGGAGTCGTCCTCCGCTGCGCCCTCGGATACCTCTTCACCGGCGGCTTCGGCGCTTGCTTCCTCGACTGCTGCAGTCTCCTCAGCGGCGGTCTCTTCAACTGCTGCGGGGATATCGTCGGGGATGGTCTCGTCTATCGCCGGGGCGAATTCGGACTCGGCAGCGGCGGCGAGCGTCTGCTCCTCGGCTGCCTCGGGATTGGAATAACGATCGGGCACGTAGGCACGGCCGCGTGCGTAGCGGCGGTTGCCGACCTGCGATGCGGGTATCTCGGCCTCCTGGATGCCGAGGCGCTCACGCCTTGCGGCGCGCTCGGCTCTCTCAAGAGCGGCCTTGCGCTCCTCGTTCTTCTGCTTCTCGCTTGCGCGAAGATTCTTCTTGCTGGTGTTGGCGTTGACCTCGGTCTTGCCCTCGGCTCTGAGGCGTTCGGTCTCAAGGCGCTTTGCCTCAAGCTCCTTCTCGCGCTCGGCGCGGATGGCGGCCTTCTCGGCGTCCTCGATGTCAAGCTGCTTCTTGTACTTCATGGTGAGCACATAGTCGCGGATCATGCCGAAGACGGAGTTCGCAATCCAGTAAATGCCCATTGCGGCGGGCATGATGAAGCAGATCCAGATGGACATGAGGGGCATCATGATGTTCATGCTCTTCATGGAGGCTGCGGCCTGCGCATTGTCCACGGGGTTTGCCATGTTGCTGATCTTCATCGACAGCCAGGACAGGCCTGCCGAAATGAACGGGATCAGGAACAGACCCAGCGCCGGACCCCAGACGGAGGGATCGCTCCAGTCGGTGTGGGAGAAGAAGTTCCACTCCGGCTGCTGGCCGAGATTGACGCCGAGGAAGGTAAAGTCGATATTCATCAGGCCGTCGATCTTCCCTGCAAGTGCGGACTGCACCTCGTCCCAATGGGTGTGGGCGATCTCGGCGAGCGTTATCTCGACGTAGCCGTCTGCCTTCTCAGGGATGATATACCAGCCCTGCTCGACGAAGAAGCTCTGCAGGGTGTCGACGACCTCCTGCGTGACGAACATCATCCTCGTCAGAGGACGGCGGATGACGCTGTAAAGTGCGATAAGGATGGGGAACGGGATCAGGGACCAGAGGCAGCCGGACATGGGGTTGACGCCCTCTTCGCTGTACAGCTTCTGCATTTCGGCATTGAGCTTCTGGGGGTTGCCCTCGTGCCGCTTCTGAAGCTCCTGGATCCTGGGCTGCAGGCGCGTGGAACGCATCATGCTCTTCTTGCTCTTCGCCATGAAAGGCGTCATGAGGAGGTTTACAAGAAGCGCGAAGAACACGACGGCGAGGCCGTAGCTGCCGGTAAGCTCATAGAATTTGACCAGCGGCCAGGCAAAGATCTTGCAAATAAATTCGCCCATGGGAATCTCCTTGTTGTTTCTTTAAGTGTGGCGGATATTGCGGTGCTATGGTACGGGGTCATAGATGCCGCGCCGCCCGTGATAAAACGGATGGCAGCAGCAGATACGCCGGAGCGCGAGCACGCCGCCCTTGAGGGCGCCGTACTTCTCAATGGCCTCCATGGCGTATTGGGAGCAGGTCGGAATAAAGCGGCAGCAGGGGGGACGGTTCGGAGATATCCTCTTCCTGTAGAAGCGGATGGCGGCAAGCATAAGCTTTTTCATTCCGCCGTCTCCTTCATCAGGCCGAGCTTTTCGCACGCTGAGAGAAAGGCCCTGTCCATCTTGGCATACTCCGCGCCGACGCATCTTGTGCGTGCGACGATGATGATGTCGTAGCCCGCTTTCAGGGCAGGGGCATTGAGCCGGTAGATCTCCCGGAGCCTGCGGCGCACCCTGTTGCGGACGACGGCGTGCCCGAGCTTTGTGGACACGGTGTAGCCCGTGCGGTTGTGCGCCTCGCGGCTGCGGCGGCAGTACACCACCATATACGGCGTGACCGCGCTTTTGCCTTTGGAGTAGAGCCGGCGGAAATCACTGTTCTTTTTTAGCGTGCATCTGGCGTCCAAAAGTCGCTCTCCTGCCTGTCTGCCCGGTTATCCGGACAAACACCTAAAGGGCGGATCACTCCGCCCTAAAAATTATTCTCGATAAACCTGCTTCACCGGGGGTGTCTCAGTAGCTGAGCTTTGCTCTGCCCTTTGCTCTGCGGCGGGCAAGAACCTTACGGCCGTTAGCGGTCTTCATTCTCTTGCGGAAGCCGTGCTCCTTCTTGCGCTGGATCTTCTTGGGCTGGTAGGTACGAAGCATGATGTGCACTCCTTTCAGGTTGATACTCAACATCGGGCAAAGCCCGAAGTAGTTGACAATACTGCTCGGCGAGCAGTGCCGCCAAATGGCTGCAGTGCCGCCGAGTGATTATTATATACTAAATTATCTCAGCCTGTCAACAGAAAGTTTTCGCCGCGGTATCGCTCCCCGGCATGCGGCACAGCAGTGCCGCCATTATGCCGCTCTCAAGGCTTATGTGTGCCTCGCCGCGCCACTCGTTGCTCGTGCCGATAGGGAAGCGGTTTGTTATCGTCGCGTGCTCGACCGGGTACTTGACACCTGTAATGCTCACGCCCGTGCACCGGTCGGAGAGCGACAGCACCGACAGCGAGCAGCCCGCGCGCGCCGGGATGCGGACGCTCCCGCCGGAGAAGATATACGCCTCGCAGCCGCGGCTGAACAGCTGCACCGGCACTCCGCGCTCCGCCGCATAGGATGCGGCCTGGAGGTTTGCAAGCATATGGTCGAGCCGCCCGCCGAGCGCGCAGTAAAGGCTGATACGCGTAAAGCCCAGCTCCAGCGCCCGGCGCACCGCGTGCATCGTGTCCGTGTCGTCCTTTTCCCGCGGCAGGCGTTCGACTGCCGCGCCCTCGGGGAGCTTGCCCGTGTAGGAGTCAAAGTCGCCGAGCAGCAGGTCGGGGACAATGCCGCTGCGCTTAGCGTAGCTGTACCCGCGGTCGCAGGCGATGATGTACTCCGCCGCCTTTATATCGTCCATCGGCGAATATTCTCCGCCGGAAATTATCGCGCACAGACCTTTCATGCCGTCTCCCTCCTTGTTTTTGGCATAAAAATTTACCGGCCATATAATACCTGTTGAGGGTATTATAGCACATCACGGCCGGTAAATGTAGAGATAAGCGGTATTTATTTGCTCAGCGCTTCGATATCCTCGCCGCGGATGTATTTGCCGATCAGCGTGTAGGCGAGCCAGCCGAGGAGCAGGCAGAAGATCATGTCGATGAGCATGTAGCTGCCGTTATAGAGCGCGGAGTAGAACCACGGCGTTGTCATCGTCATGCCGAAGAAGGTGTCCGGCATATATTCGCCCCATACCGTCGCGCCGACGATGTAGTGTACGAGGAAGCGCGCCGCGCAGCCGACTGCAGTGCCGATGAGCAGGCCGTACTTGTTCTTGTGGAAAAGCCCTGCAAAGCCGAGCACGGAGTAGGCGATGATATAATCGCCGAGGACGGACTGCCAGCCGATGGCAAAGCCGCCGTCGAACATCAGCTGCAGGAAGCTGTATACGACGCTTGCGAGCATACCGGGTCCAAAGCCCCAGCGTGCGCAGTAGATGAATATCGGCAGCATGCCTATGCCGACCGAGCCACCCTGCGGCAGCTCGAAGAGCTTGACGTAGCTGAGCACCTGCGCCAGCGCTACCATGACTGCACCCTCGCACAGGGCGCGGAGCTTGAGATGACTTTTGCTTTTCATTTTTCTTTCCTCCAATTCTTCCATCGGAAGCAGGGACGTAAAAAAGCCGCGGGATATCGATCCTGCGGCTTTGGAGAGCATCTCTGTTTCCTACGCCGGCATTACCCGGATCAGGTTCATGGGTTTTGAGATTCATGTTTATCTCATCTCAGCCGGGCCTACCCAGCTCCCCGTGTTCAATTGCACGCTTAGAATACTACTCCGCATGCCCCGTGTCAATAGTCAGTTTCACAGTGCCCAATTGCCAGTCACTCCGCAGGCATCCCTTGCCTCTCCATTTTGGCGTACCGTGCGAGCCCCCTTGCCTCTCCCTCTGGGAGAGGTGGCCGAGCGCAGCGAGGTCGGAGAGGGCAAGCAAAAAATCCAACTCAGAACACCATTCCCCGTGTTTTATGAATATATTCCCCGCACTGGGAAAAACTGTTTCGTATAAGGCTTTGCCGCACCGTGCGGCCTTGCCCCGACTGTTTTTCACGGGAGAATATCATGGACAGTATGAACCTTGCACCCTATATAGATAATGAAAGGCTCGCCGATTACGCCGTGTCCTGCGCGCGGCTCCTAAAAAGCACCGGCACGCAGTCCGGTGCCGAGGCCGCGCTGCGTCTGCATGAGAGCATCCGCGAGCTGCGCCGCTGCCGGGACGCGCTCCACCGCCGATATACAGGTGCACCCGCTGTCCCCTCGGGCTGCGAGTGGCTTCTTGATAACTGGTATATGGTCCAGCGCGAAGGCCCCGCCGCCGAGGATGAGCTGCGCCGTGCGCGCTCCCTGCGCCGCTGTCGCGATGGACTCATCGTCACCGAGCTTTGCCGCACCCTGCTGCAGTCGGGGCACGGGAGACTCACCGAGCAGCGCTGCCGTGTCTTTCTCGAAGCTTTCCAGAGCGTCACGGTGCTGCGCCGCTGCGAGCTGTATCTTTTCCCTGCTGCCATGCGCGCCGCGGTGATACAGGCTCTTGCCGCCGCCTGCCGGGATATGCTTAATTCCTCGGACGCCGAAGCCTACGCGCAGGAGCTTGAGGCGCTGTTTTCCTCCCTGCGCCTGCTCTCCTCCATGGACATGGAGCGTCTGCTTGATTCAGTTGATGTGTGCAGCGCTATTCTTTCCCGCGACCCCACCGGGGACTACCCCAAAATGGATCGCGAGACAAAGGCCGAGTATCTCCGCCGTCTTGAAATAATGGCTGCGCGGCGCGATGTTGAGGAGTACACTCTTGCTTCCGAGCTCATCGAAAAGTCACAGGCGGAAAACCGCCATGTCGGCTTCCTGCTGCTGCGCGAGCCCGGCAGGTGGGGCGCGGCGCTGTATATCGCCGCGAATGTCCTGCTCACTCTTTTTATCAGCCTCTGCATTTCCTTTTCCCTCGGCAGCCTTTGGCTCGCGGCGCTGCTGCTTCTGCCCGTGTCGGAGCTCGTGAAGGCCGCGGTGGACTTTCTCCTCATGCGCGTTGTGCGCCCCCGCCCCATGCCGCGTCTCGACCTGAGCGAGGGCGTGCCCGAGGAGGGAAAGAGCATCTGCGTCATCTCTGTCATCCTCGGCAGCTGTGATGCGCAGCGCCTTGAAGCCCTGCGCCTTGCCAGCCGCCGTGAGGGGAAGAATCTCAGCTTCGGTCTGCTTGCCGACCTGCCCGGAGCGGCGACCGCCGAAACGCCGCGCGATGCACAGCTGCTGCGCGATGCGCAGAGCGCCATTGACGCGCTGAATGAAAAATACGGCGGCGGCTTCTATCTCTTCACCCGAGAAAGAAGCTATAACGGCGAGAGCTACAGCGGGCGTGAGCGAAAGCGCGGCGCGCTCATCGAGCTTGCAAGGCTCCTCTGCGGGGAGGACAGCGAGCTCTCCGTCACCGGGGATGAAGCCGCCCTGCGCGGTACGCGCTACATCATCACCCTCGATGCCGATACCCGCATATACCCCGGTTCACTTTCGCTGCTGATCGGTGCGGCGATGCACCCGCTCTGCACGCCGGTGATCGACGAGGGGTCAAATGTGGTCGTTTCGGGTCACGCGATCATCCACCCGCGGATAGAGACGGAGCTTGAGAGCGCAAACTCCACGGACTTTTCCCTGATCTTTGCCGGGGCCGGCGGCTGCGATCCGTATTGCAGCCTCTGCGGTGAGCTTTATATGGACGCTTTCGGCAGCGGCGGCTTTGCCGGCAAGGGGCTCATCGATCCCAAGGCGCTGCTGCGCTGCACGGCAGGGCGCTTCCCGGATGGGCGCATCCTCTCCCATGACGCGCTTGAGGGCGCCTATCTGCGCGGCGCATACATGAGCGACGCCGAGTTTTCCGACGCCTTTCCCGATAAGCCCCTTGCATATTTCAAGCGCCAGAACCGCTGGATCCGCGGCGATTGGCAGAACGCCCGCTGGATATTTGCCCGCGAGCTTTCGGATATCGACCGCTTCCGCCTGTTCGATTCGCTGCGCCGCTCGCTCGTCGCGCCGCTGACATTTATCGCGATCCTCTGCGGCTTTTTCTTGCCCGCGCCGGGGCTTGCCCTCGCAGCGTGGGCGGCGCTGCTGGCACTGCTGAGCAGCCTGTTTCTCTCGTTTATCGACCGCGGCCTTTCCCGGCGCGAGCATGTCCGCCTGAAGCGGCACACAAGGCTCCTGACCGGCGCGGGCGGCGCTATCGTGCGCACCTTCATGCGCCTGTGGCTGCTGCCGTTCGAGGCGTGGGTCTCCGCCGCGGCGATACTCACGGTGCTCTGGAGAATGCTCATAAGCCACCGGAAGCTTCTCCAGTGGCAGACCTTTGCGCAGACCTCGGGCGGGGAGCAGCTCGGTGAAAACGTCCGTGCAATGTGGGTGTCCGTTGTGACGGGCGTGCTGCTCATGGCCTTTTCCCCGGTGATAATCGGCAAGAGCGCGGGCTTCATGTGGCTGCTCTCCCCGGCGGCCGCGGCAGCACTGGCGCTTCCTGCCTATAAGGGCGCGGTCATTGCCGCGCGTGACCGCGAACTGCTGCGCTCCGCGATGGCCGCCTGCTGGCGCTATCTCAAGGAGTTTTCCGCGGCGGAGGACAACTTCCTGCCGCCCGATAACTTTCAGGAGCAGCCGCCGACGGGCGCCGCGCACAGGACATCGCCGACAAATATCGGCCTTGCGCTTGCCGCGGCGGCGGTCTCGGCCGAGTGCGGGATAGTCCCGCGCAAGGAAGCGGCGGGCTATATCTCCCGCGCTGCGGCGACGCTTGAGAAAATGCCGCGCTGCATGGGGCACTATTATAACTGGTACGATACGCGCACTCTCGCACCGCTCTCCCCGCCGTATATCTCCACGGTCGACAGCGGGAATATGTACGCGGGGCTCCTCTGTGCGGCAAACGCGCTCGACACATGGGGCGAGGCGGAGCTATCCTCAAGACTGCGCGCAATCATGGCCGGGATGGATTTCTCACCTCTCTATGACAGAGTGCGCGGCCTGTTCTATATCTGCTATGACACCGTGAACAATGCCGGCAGCGGCGGCTGGTACGACCTCATGGCGAGCGAAGCCGTGCTGACAAGCTACATCGCCGTCGCGAAAGGCGATGTGCCGATGCGGCACTGGCGCGCCCTGAGCCGCGCGCAGCTCCAGAAGGACGGCTACCGCGGCCTTGCAAGCTGGACGGGGACGATGTTTGAATACCTCATGCCGGCGCTGTTCCTGCCGCTCTACCGGGCGAGCCTGCTCTTCGAGAGCAGCCGCTTCTGCCTGTATGTGCAGAAGCGCCGCCACTTTGCGGGTAAGCCCTGGGGCATATCTGAAAGCGCGTTCTATTCGCTCGACGCCTCCCTGTGCTACCGCTATAAGGCGCACGGCTGCCCCGACCTCGCCCTCAAGCGCGGGCAGGAGAGCGACATGGTCATTTCCCCATACAGCAGCTTTCTCGCCCTTGCGGTCGACCCTGTCGCCGCGGTGCGCAATCTGCGCCGCCTGCGCGATATCGGGGCCTACGGGCGCTGGGGATATATAGAGGCGCTGGACTTCACGCCCGGGCGCTGCCGCCGCGCGGACGGAGAGCAGGTGCGCTGCTACATGGCGCACCATGTCAGCATGAGCCTGCTCGCCGCGGCGAACGCGGCGGATGGCAGCTGCGTGCAGAAGCTGTTCATGGCCGATGCGTCAATGGCGGCGTACACCCTGCTGCTACAGGAGAAGCTGCCGGATTCGAGTGTCGTGATGAGGCGGGACAGCTCCCCCGTACCGGAGCGCCCGCGGCAGCATGATAAGAGCCGCTGGGAGCTTCGCGGGAGCGAAGCGAACGCCGGGGCTCATGCCTGCCTGCTCTCAAACGGGGCGTACAGCATCCGCGTCACGGACGATGGAAACAGCGCAGCTTTCTTGGGCGGCTGCTGCGTATATGACTGCAGGCGCCCTGATGACACGCTCTGCCTCAGACTCAACGGCAAGAAGCTATTGCCTTCCAGTGGAGAATACGCATGGACGCTGAGCGAGGATCACGCCGCATGGAGCTTTGAACAGAACGGCGCGCAGTACGCCGTGACGCTTGCGGCCATCGACGGCGAGCTTGGAGAGCTTGCCGAGGTGCAGCTTCGCGGGGCGGGGCGCGCGGAGCTTGAGCTTAGCTTTCGCCCGGTGCTCGCCGCGCCGCGCGATGTGGAGAGCCACAGCGCGTACTGGAAGCTCGGCATGACGGCGCAGGATGGGGAAAACTCCATCCTGCTGCACCGGCTGCCGAAGGGCGATAAGCCGGGTATATGGCTGTGCCTTGCCTGCGATCACCCGGCCAACTTCACGGCCGACGAGCAGGGCGGCGCGGAAGCGCTCGTCTCCCCGTATCTGCGCGCGTCGGTGACAGTAACTCAGCCGCGCGCGGGTCAGGCGGCCACGCTGCGTTTTGCCATCTGCATCGGGACGGACGCACAGTCTGCGCGTGACGGCGCGGCACGTGTATTAACTGCCGGAGCCTACGGCGGGAGCATGCCCGACGCGGCGGCGATACACCTCGGCATGAACGCGGCGGAGCTTGGCGCGGCGATGGAGCTGGTGCTTCCGCTGTGGAGAAACGTGCTTTCAAATGCCGCGCCGCAGAGCGAGCTTTGGCGCTACGGCATATCCGGTGATTTGCCGGTGATATGCTGCGACGGCGGCGCGGTGGAGACGGAAAAGCTGCTTCGGCGCTTCTGCCTGCTCAAAAGCTGCGGGCTCGACGCGGAGCTTGTTTACCTCACGCGTGAGCAAGGCGAATACCTCCAGCCGCTGCTGCGGCACATCGGGCAGGTGCTTGCGCCGGTCGGGCTGGAAGCGCTCATAGGCAGCCCCGGCGGCGTGTTCACAGCGCCGCTTGAGGCCGCCGAAACGGTGAAGAGCCGCGCCGCTGTTGTCATCGGGGAAGCGCAGAAGCAGTATCACCCACTGCGTGAAGCGGAGCTGAGCGCCCGCCGCAATGCGGATTCTGTTCCGAAACACAGCTGGGACGACATGAAATTCACATTTGAGGTGAACGACACGCTACCTGCGCGGATATGGCAGCACATCATAACAAACGGCAGCCTCGGCGCGATAGCCGCGGACATCGGCCCGGCGGGGCTGTGGTACAAGAATGCGCGGGAAATGCCCCTTATCGCACCGCCGGGGGATATATACGATGCAGGCAGTCCGGAGCGGCTGTACGTCATGCATGGCGGCAAGCCCGTCAGTCTCTTTGCCGCGAACGACGGCTTTGCCTGCCGCGTAAGCTATATCCCGGGATGCGCGGAGTGGGAAAAGGAGATCGGCAAAAATAAAATCAGGACGCGCCTGTTCATCCCGCAGGGGCTGGACGCGCGCGTGCTGCTCATCGACGGGGCTGACGGGTTGCCGCTCATCTGGGAGCTTGAGCCCGCTCTCGGCGGTAAGAGCGGAGCCTGCCTGCGCATTGAGGAAGAGCCGGGGCTTATCCGGCTCTCAAGCCCGGATTCATATTATCCCGGCCTGCAAATGCTCATCGGGAGCAGCGCGGAGCTTGACGCGGAGACTGGTTTCATTCCTGCCGGGCTGCGCATAAAGCTAAACACCGGTGCGGAGACTGTGTTCTGCTGCGGCTGCTGCACGGAGACGGAGCTGCGCGAGCTGTGCACACCGGACACCGCGCGCTCGCTCCTGAGCGCCGTATCCGCGCGCTGGGCAAGACTCCTCGGGGCGTTTTCGCTGCGCTGCGGAGACAGTGCGATGGAGCACTATATGAACGGCTGGGCGGTCTATCAGACTGTCGCCTGCCGCCTCGAGGGGCGCAGCAGCATATACCAGAGCGGCGGCGCGCTCGGCTTCCGCGACCAGCTTCAGGACAGCATAAACCTGCTGCTCATAAACCGCGGTTACGCGAGGGAGCGCATACTCGACTGCTGCCGCCATCAGTACGCCGAGGGCGACGTGCTGCACTGGTGGCACCCGCACCCGGACGGCGACCGCGGCGTGCGCACGCGCTGCTCGGACGACCTGCTGTGGCTCGTATGGGCGCTGTGCGAATACGTCGAGGCCACGGGAGAGGCGGAGCTGTGCTCCATCGAGGAGCCGTATCTCTTCTCCCCGCCGCTGAAGGACGAGGAGCACGACCGCTATGAGCGCCCGGAAAAGTCCGCAAAGAGCGCGGCAGTGCTTGAGCACGCCCGCGCGGCATTGGAGTGTTGTATACACCGCGGCTTCGGAAAGCACGGGCTGCCATATACCGGCAGCGGCGACTGGAACGACGCGCTCGACAGAGTCGGCGGAGAGAGCGTGTGGCTGGGCTGGTTCTTTGCCTACTGCGCCGCGCGCTTTGCGGAGCTGCTGGAGCGGCTCGGCGCCGATGGCGCGGCGCACTACAGGCAGTACGCCGCCGAGGCCGGCAGCGCGGCGGATGCGGCCTTCAACGGGAAATGGTACCTGCGCGCCCTCTATGCCGACGGGGAAGCGCTCGGCGGCGGGGAGCGCATAGACTCTGTGGCGCAGAGCTGGGCGGTGCTATCGGGCTTCGGCTCAGAGACGCGCGCTGCCTCGGCGATGGATTCGGCGCTGTTCCGCCTCTGGGACAGGGAGCACAGGCTCATAAGGCTGCTCGACCCGCCGTACTCCGACCGGGAGAGCAGCCCCGGCTATATCACCGGCTACGGCGAGGGCTTCCGCGAAAACGGCGGGCAGTACACCCACGGGGCGATATGGCTCGCCATCGCGGCACTGCGCCTTGGGAGAAGCGCCGAGGGCACGGCGATGCTCGAGACGCTGCCGCCGGAGACGCACGAGGAGCGTATCTATCAGGCGGAACCCTTTGTACTCCCGGCGGATATCAGCACGGCGAGGGGGCACGAGGGGCTTGCGGGCTGGACATGGTACACGGGCTCCGCGGGCTGGTACTTCCGCGCGGTGACGCGGGAGCTGCTGGGTCTGCGCATGAGAGACGGGAGACTTTATATAGAATCCCCCGTGCTGCCGGAATTTTCCGTATGCTGGACAGACGACGCAGGGCGCACTCACACGATAGAGCGCAGCCCAGACGGGATCACCGTGGACGGTAAAAGCTACGACGGCGGTGGGCTGCCTTAAATTTCCTGTAATTAACAAATAGTTCTACCATTTCAGGGCTGCGGGTGGTATAATTACAAGAAAGAAAAATCGCGGAGGTGCCACATGGAATTTAACAGAACCGAGCTTATGCCCGGCGTGTTTCTGAGTCATCTGCGTTCCGACAAATTCAAGACCGCCTGCATGAGCGTCACGCTGCTCACGCAGCTGCGGCGCGAGACCGCGGCGATGAACGCGGTCATACCCTTTGTGCTGCGCCGCGGCACTACGCGCTACAGCGATATGGAGCAGCTGTCGCGCAGGATGGATGAGCTTTACGGCGCGGCGGTGGAGCCGGTCGTGCGGCGCATCGGCGAAATTCAGTGCATCGGCTTTTACGGCAGCTTCCCGGAGCCGGACTATCTGCCCGGGGGCGAGGCGCTTCTGGGCGACACCTGCGCGCTCATGGCGCAGCTGCTGCTCGACCCCGTCACGCGCGGCGGCCTGCTGCTGCCGCAGTATGTGGACAGCGAGCGCGAAAAGCTCCTTGACATCATCCGCAGCCGCATGAACGACAAGCGCAGCTACGCCCTCACGCGCTGCATCGAGGAGATGTGCTGCTATGAGGACTTCGCCGTCAGCCGCTTCGGCAGCGAGAGCGAGGCCGAGAACATCCATTATAAGAAGCTGACCCGGCACTACCGCGAGCTTATCCAGACCTGCCCGGTCGAGATATTCTACTGCGGCAAGACGGACTTCAAGGCAGTCTCCGCCGCGATGCGCGATGCGTTCTCAGCGATGCCGCGCGGCGAGATAGATTACGACATCGGCACCGACCTGCGCATGAATGCGGTGGAGGATCACGTCCGCTTCGTGGAAGAGGAGATGGACGTGACGCAGGGCAAGCTCGTCCTCGGCTTCCGCCTGGGCGAGTGCATGGAGGAGCCGGACATCCCGGCGCTCTATGTCTTCAACGCCGTCTACGGCAGCGGCGCGACGAGCAAGCTATTTATGAATGTGCGCGAAAAGCTGTCGCTGTGCTACTATGCAAGCTCGGCAGTGTACCCGCACAAGGGGATAATGCTCGTTTCCTCGGGCATCGAGTTTGACAAGCTGGACGCCGCGCGCGATGAGATACTCGCGCAGCTCGACAGCGTCCGCCGGGGCGAGATCACCGACGATGAGCTGCGCTCGGCGAAAAAGAGCGTCGCCTCCGACCTGCGCGCGGTGCAGGACAGCATCGGCGAGCTTGAGGGCTTCTACCTTTCGCAGGCGATCGACGGGCTTGACTACGGCCCGGCGGAGCTTGCGGCGCTGGCAGAGGACGTCACGAAGGAGGACGTTCAGGCTATCGCAGAATCGATAGAGTGCGACCTTATATACTTCCTCAAGGGAAGCGGAGAGGAGGACGGCAGCGATGATGAAACTGCATGAATACCCGGAGATCGGCGAGAAGCTTTACAGCACGGTGCTCCCGAACGGGCTTGAGATAAGGGTGATACCGAAGAAGGATTTCTCCACCTGCTATGCCGCGTTCATGACAAATTACGGCGGGGCGCATCGCCGCTTCACGATAGACGGACGCACCGTCGACACGCCCGCAGGCGTCGCGCACTACCTCGAACACAAGATGTTCGACCTGCCGAACGGTGATAACGCGCTGAGCATACTCTCGGCAAACGGCGCCGACCCCAACGCCTTTACTTCAAGCGGCGTGACCTGCTATTACTTCCAGTGCACCGAGGGCTTTGAAGAGAACCTGCGGATGCTGCTGCACTTTGTATCGACCCCGTACTTCACGGATGAGACGGTCGCAAAGGAGCAGGGGATAATCGCGCAGGAGATACTCATGGGCGAGGATAACCCCGGCATGGTCGTCTACTATAACCTGCTTGGGCTGCTCTATGACCACCACCCGATACGCGACCGCGTCGCCGGGACGGTGGAGAGCATCTCCCATATCACGGCGCAGACGCTTTACGAATGCCACCGTGTTTTCTATGCTCCGTCGAACATGGTCCTCTGCGTGGAGGGCTGCGTCGACCCGGAGACCGTCGCGCGCATCGCGGAGGAGGAGCTGCCGAAGGAGCGTGCCGAGATCCCCACGGCGGACTTCGGCGAGAAAGAGTCCATGCTGCCGCGCAAAAGGCTCTGCCGTGTGCAGGGGGAGGTCTCCGCACCGCAGTTTCTCATCGGCGCAAAGCTCGACTGTGCCGGGCACGGCGAGGCCGCGCTGCGGCAGCACCTTGTCGCCGCGCTGTGCCTGAGGATGCTCTGCGGCTCATCCTCCCCGTTCTACACGAGGCTCTACGCCGACGGGCTTCTCAGCGTGGACTTTGACTATGAGACGGACTTCTCCGCCGGGACAGGGACGGTCATCATCGGCGGCGAGAGCCGCGAACCGGAAAAGATACTCGAAGAGTTCTCCCGTGAGGTCGAGCGCATCGCAGCCGAGGGCTTTGACGCCGGGAGCTTCGAGCGCGCAAAGCGCGCCTCCCTCGGCGCGAGATTGCGCGGGCTTGAGGATTTCGACAATGTCTGCGTCTCGATGGCGATGGGGCTTCTCGACGGCTACTGCGCGCTCGACGCTTTCCGTCTGCTCGAATCGGTCACGGCGGAGGAGTGCCGCCGCTTCGCCGCGGAAAACCTCTGCCGCGAGAAACTGGCGATGTCCATTATCGAGCCCAAGAGCGCTCCTACAGGAACAGAAGAAACAGAATAAGAAGGTAAAAAAGCTATGCAGCCCCTTGTGCAAACCATACAGCGTGATTCCGCGATAACCTTCCCGATGTTCGGGAACCTCACGATTAACCCGCCGTCCTACTTCACGGTGTTCGGCATGGACATTTATTTCTACGGCGTCATCATCGGCCTCGGCTTCATCCTCGGCATACTCTACTGCTCGAACAACAGCCGCCGCTTCGGCATAGATCAGGACAGCGTATACGACGTGATGATATGGCTCATCCCGACGGCAATCATCGGCGCGCGGCTATACTACGTGCTCTTCCGGCTGGATTACTACGTCCAGCACCCGAACGAGATATTCGCCATCCACAACGGCGGGCTTGCCATTTACGGCGGCGTCATCGCCGGGGTGCTGGTGATATGGCTCGTGTGCCGCAAAAAGAAGATACCGCTCGGCGCGATGCTCGACCTGCTGTGCTACGGGCTGCTGATCGGGCAGATACTCGGCCGCTGGGGCAACTTTATGAACCGCGAGGCTTTCGGCGCGGAGACTGATATCTTCTGCCGCATGGGGCTTATCGCGCCCGACGGCAGCACGATATACGTCCACCCGACCTTTCTTTATGAGAGCTTGTGGAACCTGTGCGTTCTGATCTTCCTCATCATTCTTGAGAGGAAAGGCAAGCGCAGGTACGACGGGCAGTGCATCACGCTCTATTTCCTGCTCTACGGCATCGGCCGCACATGGATAGAGGGGCTGCGCACCGACAGCCTTTATATCGGTGCAACCAACATACGTGTTTCGCAGGTGCTTTCAACAGCGCTTGTGATAATAGCTCTGGCGTACCTCATCATTCAGGGACGCCGCGAGCACCCGCCGGAGAAGCTCTATGTCAATATGCGCGCGGCGCAGGAGACAACGGAACCGAATGGCGGCGAGGAACAGACAGAAGCAGACAACGAAACGGAGGAAAAATAACATGGCAGATTATAAGGACATCATCACCGGCACTCTCAATAACATCGTCGGCAAGGTCAAGGAAGTCGCAGACAGCGGCGCTATCAAGGACATATACGAGCACGGCGCAAACCGCGCAAAGTCCTACGGTCAGATGGCAAAGCTCTCACTCGAGATAAACGGCGACTCTGAAGAGCTCAAGCGCGTCTACGCCGAGATCGGCCGCCTGTACTACGACCAGGCAAAGGACGCTCCCGTGGGCTTCTTCGCGCCCCTGTTCGAGCAGGCCGCCGCGCTCATTGAGAGCATCAACTCAAAGCAGGCGCAGATCCAGGCGATGAAGGACGAATTCGCCGCCGAGACCGCTCCCGCCGAGGACGCGGACTTTGAGTCCATCGTCGACGCCACCGAGGACGACGGCACCGCAGCCGGCGACGAGGACGGCATCGAGATAGAGATCACCGTCGAGAAAGACGACGACAAGGAAGAATAAGCGATAACTCATGCAAAGGGCACGCTGCGGCGTGCCCTTTAGTTTTGCATATACTGAATGCAGCATTCATATTTTGCATGATTCATACTTGAAATCAGGCTGAGAATGTGCTTTAATATATAAGCAGAGATAAGCAAAATATATATCGTAAGGAGTAATAGCAATGGTAATAGACACGTTAGCTCAGCTTGAAAGCTATGCGGCGCTTGACGCGCGCTTTGGCGAAACGGCAAAGTTCATTGAAAAATGCCGCACCGAAAATCTTCCCGCCGGGAGATACGAACTGGATGGAGACAGGCTTTATGCAATGGTCATGGACTATGTTCCCGAAGAAAAGGCCGAACCGCTCTACGAAACGCACGATAAGTACGTGGACATTCAGTGCATGCTTGAGGGCAGCGAATACCAGTGGTATGCTCCGCGCGGAGAGCTTAAAGAGAAAATCGCCTACAATACCGAAAAGGACATCAGCTTCTATGAATTCAGCGGCAGCGGCAGCAGGCTGCATCTCACAGAGGGGAGCTTTGCGGTCTACTTCCCGCAGGACGGGCATCTTCCCGGTATGGCCGACGGCAGCTGCGGGAAATGCAGAAGGATCGTGGTGAAATTGAAATGGTAAGCTCTGCCGCAAAGGAAACGACCGGCCTTACCCTGAGCCTGTGCAAGGCTTTTGATATACTGAGCTGCTTTACGCCGGAAACGCCCGCGCTGCGCGTGACCGACATTACCAAAAGGGTCGATATGACGCAGAGCAATGTCTCCAGGCTCGTCGCAACGATGACGGCCTACGGCTATCTGGAGAAGGATGAGGATTCGGGCTACTATCAGCTCGGCAAGCAGATCATAACGCTCTCGTCGATCGCGCTGAACCACAGCGAGCTGCGCAAGCAGGCGCTGCCGGAGCTGTTCCTGCTCGAACAGCAGTTCGGCGTCGGGGCAAACCTCGCCGTGCTGTATGATGACAGCATGTACTATCTTGCCCATGTTGACAGCCGGACCTCACCGAGAATGTACACAATGGTCGGATATTCAAATCCGCTGCACTGCACGGCGATAGGCAAGGTGCTCCTTGCTGCGATGACCAATGATGAGATCATGGACATCATCGGCAGAAAGGGAATGAAAGCCTATACATACAACACAATCACGTCCCCGGAAGTTCTGATGGAGCAGATCGACAGGTGCCGCCGCCTCGGCTACAGCACGGAGTACGGCGAACACGCCTTGGGCAGCGCCTGTGTTGCCGCGCCGATACGCGACCGCACCGGCAAAGTGATCGCCGGGCTGAGCCTTTCAGGAAAGTTCCGCGGCAGCAGCATCCAGGAACACGAGGAGGAAGTCTCATCGATCGCGATGGAATCCGCTGCGCTCATTTCCAACAAGCTGGGCTGCCTTTGATTTTAATATGTACAGGGAGCTGCCGGACAGGCAGCTCCCTGTTTCTTTGCATGAAATTTGCGGTGTGACGATCAAGTTGCACAAAATTCCACGTCCGTCTTTTATACTCCATCTAATTATTTCGGGTTTCTTATCTATTTTCTAAATGAGTATTGCAAAATATGAATCACAGGCCTATAATACAGATGCTGAATTCGCTTCAGATAAAATCCATAGGAGGATCCAAATGAAAAAAACATTAGCAGTAATTCTTTGTGTATGCATGATGCTGGCGCTCTTCGCCGGATGCGGCGAGTCGGCAAGCACCCAGCAGCCGGCCGCAGCTCAGACCGAAGCTCCCGCGGAGCCGGCCGATGAGAATGCACTTCCCGAACAGTACGACCTGATAATGACCTTCGGCGCCGAGACCGGCTCCGTCTATGCAATGGGCATTCAGATCGGCGAGTACATCAACTCCATCGCTCCCGACATCACCTGCACTGTCAAGGTCGGCGCGGCGGCATCGAACCTCGCACTGCTCAGCACCGGTGAGACCGTCATTGCCCACTCTCAGTCCGATACCATCCATGAAGCCATCGTCGGCGAAGGCAACTTTACTGAGCCCGTCACCGGCATTTACGGCGTCGCTTCCGTTATGGAATCTGTTCTCCACGTCGCAGTCCCCGCGGATGCTCCCATAAACTCCTTCAAGGATATCGTTGACCAGAAGTACCCCATCAAGGTCTCTGTCGGCGCTCAGGGCAGCGGCATTGAGTCCCTGTTCCGCAAGGTTCTCGCATACTACGGCGCAAGCTATAATGATATCGCTGCATGGGGCGGCAAGGTAGAGTACCTCAACATCGGCGATGCGTCCACGCTCTTCACCGACGGCCAGCTCAACGCGGTTTCCGTTCTTGCCGGTATGCCTTATTCCACCATCTCCGAGATCGCAGCCTCTAAGGACATCAAGCTCCTCACCCTTGAGCAGGAGGCAGTCGACGCTCTCTCGAGCCAGGGCTATCTCGCAAAGACCATTCCCGCCGGTACCTACACCGGTCAGGATTCTGACGTGAGCACGGTTGGCGTTGTGATCACCGTCTGCGCAAGCGCGGATGCAAACGAGGCTGTTGTGTATGAGATCACCAAGTTCCTCAATTCCGAGGAGGGCATCTCCATTCTCGGCAATGTCAACTCCGGTTTTGCAAACTACATGACCGGCCCCGAGAGCGGCATTGCGGGCATCGAACTTGAGCTCCACCCCGGCGCGGCACGCTACTACAAGGAAGCCGGCGTCGCCTGATAGCAAGAGCAGACTAACGGCGCGGAGCTGCATATTATTTATGCAGCTCCGCACATGCTTATGAAAGGAATTGCCAATGTCAGAGTCTACAAAGCTCGATAATAAGAAGTCGCTGGCCGATATCACCGCAAAGATAATATTCGTTATCGGCCTTGTCGCTTCCTGCTTCCATCTCTATGTTTCTGCGACCGGTATTCTGGAAGCCTATAAAATGCGCACCACGCATCTGATGTTCCTGCTCCCGCTGGCTTTCCTCATATACCCGATGCGCAAAAAGGGACGTTTTTCAAAGATAGGCGTTATCGATTATATCTGGTTCGTCCTCACGCTGGCTGCAATGACATACATCAGCCAGATATCCTACTCGCGCCTTATCGCGCGCGTACCCTTTGTGTCACCGCTCACCACGCTTGACTATGTTGTCGCGGTGTTTATAGTTATCGCCGTTCTGGAGGCGACGCGGCGTGTCGCCGGTATGGGCATGGTCATCGTCTGCCTTGTCGCCATTGCGTATGCGTTCTTCGGCAAATACCTGCACGGCAAGATCCGCCACACCGGAACGACCGTAAAGCGCATGGCCGAGCAGATGAGCCTGAGCACCAACGGCATTTTCGGCTCAACCGTTGCGGCGTCCGCGACATTCATTTTCATGTTCACGCTCTTCGGAGAATTCCTTGAGTATTCCGGCGCGGGACAGTTCTTCATCGATCTTGCCTTTTCGCTCACCGGCAAGGCAAGGGGCGGCCCGGCAAAGATGGCGGTCATCGCCAGCGGCCTTATGGGCATGATCTCCGGCAGCTCGACCGCGAACGTCACCTCCACCGGCGTGTACACCATCCCGCTTATGAAAAAGACCGGCTACCGTTCCGAGTTTGCCGGTGCGGTCGAGGCCTCCGCATCCACCGGCGGGCAGATAATGCCGCCTGTCATGGGAGCCGCCTCGTTTCTGCTTGCGGAATACGTCGGCATTCCGTACATAAAGCTCTGCGCTGCAGCTGCGATACCCGCGATCCTCTACTATGTCGCGATCTTTACTGCGGTGCATTTTGAAGCGGTGCGCACAGGGCTCAAGGGCGCGGCTCCGGATGAGAACGCAAAGTCCTGGCAGTGGCTCCTGCTGCATAAGGGCTATCTTTCCGCGCCTATATTCGTGATACTCATCACGATGATCCTCGGCTTCTCGGCATACAAAGCGGCGCTCTACGGCATCCTCTCGATCGTCATCATCATGTTTGCGGAAAAGCGCGGGAGGATCAACTGGCGCGCGCTCGTCAGAACGCTCGCCCGCGGCGGCCGGAATGCTGTTCTTATCGCAGTCACCTGCGCGGCGGCCGGTATCGTCATAGGCGTTTCCAACGAGACGGGCATAGGCGTCAAGTTTGCCAGCATCATAATAAGCCTCGGTCACAACAATCTGTACCTGATACTCCCGATGGTAATGCTGGCCTCCATCGTGCTCGGCATGGGGCTTCCGACAAGCGCATGCTATATCATGGTTGCGGCGATCGCCGTACCGGCGCTTATAAAAATGGGCTGCAACACGATGGCAAGCCACATGTTCGCGCTGTATTTCGGCGTGTTCTCCGGAATCACGCCGCCTGTCGCGATCTCCGCATATGCGGCGGCAGGACTTGCAAAGTCCCCTCCGATGAAGACCGGATGGCTCGCGGTCGGACTTTCACTGCCCGCGTTTATCATCCCGTATTCGTTTATCTACAACCCCTCGCTGATCCTTGAGGGGACCATCGCCGGCACGGTATGGGTGATTTTCCAGTGCATAGTGGGTATCTTCGGCATGGCTTCCGGCGTTATCGGCTGCGCGTTCAGACCGGTCGCCGTATGGGAGCGCATAGTGCTCGTTGTGCTCTCCGCGTTCATGGTGGTGTCCCCGAACGTCATCGCCTCCGTGGTCTGCATGGTCATTGTCGGCGGCCTGCTCATCACGAACAGGATCCGCGCCAAGGACTGGACGGCGCCTGAGAAAGGAGCGATAGTCTGATGCAGATAGAGAAAATAGAAGTATTCCCGATAAAGATAAAGAAGGATCATGTATACCTCGGCAGCAGCTCCGGTCTGGATACGGACTATGATTATTACCTGCGCCCGGAGTACAGGTGCCCGTATTCCAAAAATATGGAGACGCTGCTTGTCAAGGTGACGTGCAGCGGCGGCATAAGCGGCTGGGGCGAAGCCCTCGCACCGGTACTGCCGGATGTGGCCGGGCGCATAATCAGCGAGCTGTTCACGCCCGTACTGCTCGGGCGCGACCCGCTCGACCGCGGCGTCATATGGAACATGCTCTACGGGCTCATGCGCGACCGCGGCTATTACAGCGGCTTCATGGTGGACGCTATATCGGCGGTGGACTGTGCCCTGTGGGACATCGCGGGAAAGCATTTCGGCGTGCCGGTGTATAAGCTCCTGGGCGGCGCATACCGCACGGAGATACCGGCCTATATATCCGGCCTTCCGGTAGCGGGGCTTGATGAAAAGGTCGCGCTTGCGCTGAGCTGGAAAGAGAAGGGCTTCAAGGCCATAAAGCTCCAGATAGGCTACGGAATGGACGAGGACATCAGGATAATGCGCGCGCTGCGCGAGGCGCTGGGCGCGGACTTCAAGCTGATGATAGATGCGCACTGGAACTACACGGTGGCTCAGGCCGTCAAGCTTGCGCACAGGCTCGAAGAGCTGGACGTGGAATTTCTCGAATGCCCGCTCGATCCGGAAAACCTTGCCGGTTACAGCGAGCTTGCTGCAACTGTCAGCATCCCCGTCACCCTCGGCGAGGCGGACAGAACGCACTGGCGCTACAAGGATATTCTCGACCGGAACAGCTGCGACATTGTCCAGCCCGATGTGGGGCGCTGCGGCATAAGCGAGCTTATGCGCATATCGGAGCTTGCCGAGCTTTACGGCAAGCCTGTCGCTCCGCATCTGAGCGTCGGTCAGGCAGGATGCATTGCGGCTACTCTGCACTGTGACGCGGCTATATACAACTTCTATGGGATGCAGGAATACCAGCCCAGCATCCTCCCAGTAGCAAACGAATTCCTTATCGATCCGATAAAGTGCGAAAACGGCGCGTTCTCTATCCCGGAGGGCGCGGGCCTCGGCATAGAATTCGACGAAGACAAAGTCAGGTATTATTCATCTGAGAACAAGTGAAAGGCAAAAAAATGCAGAATATAAATGAGCGGCTGTCCGGCGTATGCCCGATCCTCCCTACCCCGTTTTGCGAGGACGACACCATCGACTGCGGCAGCCTGGAGCGTGAAGTAAACTTTCTCCTCGATTCCGGGGTCAGCGGCATTGCTCTCTTCGGCAACGCAAGCGAGGCTTTTGCCCTCACCGCGGCTGAAAAGCAGCAGATCGCAGAGCTTGTCGTGCGCGTAAACAACGGACGCGTACCGCTGGTTTTCGGCGCGGGCGGCACGGGCATAGAGCCTGCGATCGACAGCGCACAGTGGGCTTACAAAAACGGCGCGGATGTGCTTATGATGATGCCGCCGTACATGATAAAGCCCGACGCACAGCGCATATATGATTATTACGCCGCTGTCGCAAAGGCTGTGCCGCTGCCGATAATGATCCAGGATGCGCCCGGCGCCTGCGGAGTCAATATCCCGATAGACACCATCGTGCGTCTTGTGAACGACTATGACAATATCCGCTTCGTGAAGGCCGAAGCCCCTCCCACTTTCCAGAAAGCAAAGAAAATAATCGAGGCGACGGGCGGAAAGGTCACCGTATTCGGCGGACTGAACGCGACCTTCTTCTACGAGGAGCTGTGCTCCGGCGTTGTCGGTACGATGCCGGCCGGTGAGTTCCCGGATGTGCTTGTCAGGGTATATGAGCTGTATACCTCCGGCCGGCACGAGCAGGCGCGCGAGGAGTTCTATCGGTATCTGCCGTTCATACGTCTGGGCTCTGTGCCGGGCGGAATGGCGATGGCCGTGCACAAGGAGGTCCTGGTAAAGGGCGGCATATTCCGCACCGCCAAGGTGCGCAACCCCTATGTCCCCGCATCTCCGGAGCTTCTGGAGCTGGTCTGGCAGGCGCTCGAAACGCGCCCGCTCAAGGCACTTGAATACGCAAAAGCATAACACATTAAAAGGGCACGCTGCGGCGTGCCCTTTAGTTTTCTTCATATTGAACCAAAACTGTTGCGAAACGGCGGGAAATGGATTATACTGTTAATCTGTATTATAATGCTATCCTTATCGGAGATATAAAATGAAAGAAAAATTCCGCCGCTGTTGGGCGCTGGTGCTTGTTTTTGTGATCGTCACGGGAGTGTGCTTCCTGTTTGCCGGGCGCAAATCCGGAATGTTCATTGACGAGATATATGCCTACGGCCTGTCGAACAGCCACTATGCCCCGTTCCTGACCGACATAAAGGACGGGGAAATGGTCGGCAAGACCTTCACCCGGCAGGAGCTTTTCGATTACGTCGCCGTGACGGACGGGGAGCGCTTCGACGCAGGCTCCGTCTATTATAATCAGGTGCATGACGTTCACCCGCCGCTGCACTACTGGCTGCTGAACGCCGTCTGCTCCCTGTTCCCGGACACTTTCAGCAAGTGGACGGGGCTTGCGCTCAACTACGTGCTGTATATGCTCACGATGTTCGCGCTGTATAAGACCGTGCGCAGGCTCGGCTGGAGCCGCGGCTGCGGCACCGCTGCGGCTGTGCTCTATGGGCTGAGCGTGATAGGCATGTCGACCTTCGTGATGATACGCATGTACATGCTCCTGACGCTCCTCACGATCGTGCTGATGTACCTGATCGTATGCCTGATGCGGGAGTTTAAGCCGAAATACTGCATCCTGACCGGCCTTGTGCTGCTGGCAGGGCTCATAACGCAGTATTACTTCGTGTTCTATGCTTTCTTCCTCTGCGCGGCGTATGTGATATACGCGCTTGTGAAGAGGGAATACAAGGCGCTCGCGTGGTTCATCCCCTGCGCGCTCGTCGGAGCGCTGAGCCTGCTGCTCGTGTTCCCGGCGTGCCTTGACCATCTCTTCGCTGACAACATCGTCTCCGGCGGGAACGCGATGGAGAACTTGCGCAACTTCGCGCAGTACCCCGTTAGGCTCAGGACCTTTATAAGCTTTGTGACGCATGGGCTCAAGGCGGCGATTATCATTGCGCTGCTGGCCATCATTGCACTCGGAGTGTATTTCAGGAAGTTCAAAGCGGCGGCAAAGGACAAAAGGCTCGACCTGCGCGCGCTGGTGCTCATAGTTCCGGCGTTTGTCGTGCTCGTGATCGTTGCACTCATCTCCCCGGTGGACGAGCCGCGGTATATCTATAACCTCATCCCGGCCTTCGTGCTGGCGGCGTGCCTGCTGCTGTACCTGCTGGAGGAGAGCCTCGGCAGCTTCGAGCGGGAAGGGCTTATAAAGACGGCGGCGCTGCTTTGCATCATGGCTCTGGCGCTCTGGCAGGCGCGCTGCGCCCCGCCGGATTATCTCTACCCGGAGTACGCAGAGTATGACGCGATCGTCGCGGAACATTCGGATGATAAATGCGTCTACTTCTCCGACAACAGGTTTGAGGCCATTACACAGGATCTGCTTCAGCTTATGGCCTTTGACGATTTCTATGTGAGCGACGATACCGATCTCACCGGCGCGCTCGACTATGTCGGCGGCGCGGACGAGTTCGTCGCATACGTGGATATAAGCGAGTTCTGGTCGAGCGGCTACGACCCCGATAAAATTATCTCCGCGCTCGCGGACGCCTCCGATTATGACAAGGCGGAGCTGCTGTACCAGAACGGTCTGAGCGCGACATATCTGATTTCCAAGTGAGGTGCAAAAAATGCTTTCCGTGATCCTGCCTTCCTATAATGAAGAAAAAATGATCGCCAAGGCGACAGCGCGCATGGCGGAGATACTCCAGCCGGAGAAGATCGACTATGAGCTGCTGTTCATTGACGACGGCTCCCGTGACGGCACGTGGGCGCAGATAAACGAGGCCGCCGAAAAGGACAGCCACGTCGTCGGCGTACACTTCAGCCGCAACTTCGGCAAGGAAGCCGCGATGTTCGCGGGGCTGGAGCAGGCGAGGGGCGACTGCTGCGTCGTCATCGACTGTGATCTGCAGCACCCGCCGGAGAAAATAGTCGAGATGTACCGGCTCTGGGAGCAGGGCTATGAGGTCGTCGAGGGCATCAAGGAAGACCGCGGCGAGGAGAGCGGGCTGCACAAGTTTGCTGCCAACAGCTTCTATGGGCTCATCAGCAAGGCCACGGGGATGGACATGTCCTCCTCGTCGGACTTCAAGCTCCTTGACCGCAAGGTCGTCGACACGCTCAACAGCCTGCCCGAGCGCAACGTGTTCTTCCGCGCGCTCTCGTTCTGGGTCGGCTATAAGAAGACCAGCGTCAGCTACTGCGTGCAGGAGCGCACCGAGGGCGTGAGCAAGTGGTCAACAAAGTCGCTCATCAAATACGCGCTGACGAATATCAGCTCCTTCTCCTCCGCACCGCTGCATATCGTGACGGTGCTCGGTTTCATCATGCTGGCAGTGGCGTTTGTGCTCGGCATAATCGCGCTGGTGCAGAAGATATCCGGCGTCGCCCTCGGCGGGTTCACGACGGTCATTCTCCTGCTGCTGTTTTCAGCGAGCGTCATCATGATAAGCCTCGGCATAATCGGCTACTATATCGCCCGCATCTATGACGAGATAAAGGGCAGGCCGAGATACATCATTTCCCGTATCTGCGGCAGGGAGGATAAATAAGATGATAGAGAAGATAAAGGCGCTGTGCGTCAAGTACCGCGAGTTCCTGGTGTATTTCATCGTCGGCTGCCTTACGACGCTTGTCGCCGCCGCAGCGCGCTTCGGCTTCAACTTCCTGTTTTTCGGCGGTACGCTGCACCCGACCTTTGCGCAGAACACGGCTCTTGCAATAGTCGACTGGGTCGCGGGCGTCGCCTTTGCGTACCCCACGAACCGCAAATGGGTCTTCCAGAGCAAGAACCCGAACATCCTTGCCGAGGCTGGCGGCTTTGTCGCTTCGCGTCTCGCGACGCTCGGGATGGACTGGGCGGTAACGCAGCTGCTCGGCACGGTGCTCGGCATAAACGTATACGTGACATGGTTCATAAAGTCCGTGCTCGTGTTCCTCGGCAACTACATCCTCAGCAAGCTTTTTGTTTTCAAGAAGAAAAAAGAAGAATAAATCGAAGGATAAAAAAGGTTTCCCCCGCGCGGGGGAAACCTTTTTTTATTCTTCGGGCGCTTGACCCAACCACTCTTTAAGCACGCTGTACCGCTCTAACTTATACCCGATGAGACACACACTGTCAGGCATCTGCCCCGTTTTGGGCTTCCAAAATGCACGGAACCAGGAAGCGAGGCAAATACCGGCGATGCCCAGCTCATGGATCAGCTCTTTATCATACGGCCCGGTAACGGCGTATACGCCATGTTGGGTGTAGCCTTGGGCGACACGAGTCTTGCTGTAGAGCGGCGCGATACCTATCCCGGTTATGTCCGTTTTGGCGTATCTGCGCTTGAAGATAAGCCCCTGCACCATTTCGTTTCCGGTTAGGACGATAGGCCGGCACCAGAGCGCAAACTGTACCACCGCGCAAAAGATGCCGAATATTAAAACAGGCACCATTATAAGCGCTCCGACTATGGATGCGAAATAGTCGAGCACTATCGGCTCCTCCGGCAGCGGAATAAATCCCGTAACTATGTACAGTGCACCTATACAGAACAGGAAGAAAGCGCAGGTGAGGGGTATCCAGCCGGCCGCCGGGATAAAAACGGTTTTTCTTTTCTTGTTTGCAGCTTTCATTGTTCCCTCCTTTGGGGTGAGCCGTCTCTGTGCGTCAGCATCCCGCGTCTATGTATACGTTCGCCGCGGCGGAGCTGACGGCTATTTTACCTGACAGCGATTCCGGGATTATCAGCAGGCACGGCCTGTCTGCAATCAGTTCATCGAGCATGGCCTGATCGCACACAAAACCGTAGACATACCGACAGCCCTCAAAAACAGCCTGCACCCAGCTGCTTGTGTACTTCTTCATGCCGTTCCGGTGCAGTCCCTCCAGGGCTGCATCCAGCGGAGTTTCACGCAGGATAGAGACGGCGTACTTGTCTTTGAGTATGTGGGTTCGGTTCCCGACTGGCGTGGGCACGGTCAGCGGAGGGCAGATATCCGCGTATGACGCCACTATGGTGATGTCCGATGGCAGGTCGATCGACCTGCCTTTCCTGCCGCGAAAGACCGTGACAGAGCTGCGGTTCAGAATAAAGCTCTCGCGCTGCGGGGAAAGCACCGCCCACAGCCGAACCGCGGCGAATACCGCCGGTAAAACTGCCATCCAGCGCGGCAGCGCCAGCGCCAATGCCGCTATTGAGAAAAGCAGCCACAGCGCAATGACTCCCCATGACGCGGTGTAGTCGCCGAGCCTGAATTTTCCATATCGCCGATTCTTCATACCGTCTGCTCCATTATATATCCGTCATTCAGCCCCCGCTTTCGGTTCGTCTTTGTGATAGATGCTGAGTTCTCTAAGATTGTGTTCGCAGTAACGTTTGATCATTTTCGATTCAAACGTTTCATCGAATTGTTTCCATGAAATAGTTCCAATGTTGATTTTCACATGAGGAATGAATTCCTTTCTCGGACGAACCGCATTCGGGAAATTACCTACATAAATTAGCTTCTTAGGAATGACTCTTTTTGAAGTGTTGAGCAGCCTTAGCCTGTACTGAGGTAGAAATCCATATTCATCCATCTCGTAATTAAGCTTTGATTTTTCTTCAATATCTTCTTTCGGTCGACTCATATCGATTGGCCAAAAACGCTCTTCATACTTTGTGAACCTTGTCTGGACGTATTCTGCTTCGTCGTATTCCTCCACGGTCGACGGAATGTTTGCGTCTTTGGTCAGCTTCACGTATATGATCGGCACTATGTGTCCGGGGTACCATGTGCCCTCGTCAACTTTCTGAATCAGAAAATACCGTCCGTAAAGCCCTCTTTCCTTAGCAAGCTCGCTTTCCAGTTGATAAGCGAAGACGTCGCCGATTTTCCACTCACACTTATAAATTCTCTTCTTTTTGGGCTTTTTCAACGGCGGCAGCGGTGAAAGCAGCTTTGCCTGCAAGTTCTCAAGCGCTTTCCTCTGCTTGGCTTCGTCCGGAGTATCCGCTGTCTGGATCTTCAGTTCATCGATCCAGCGAAGAGCGTTCTCTTTGACATCTGGCAAAAGCACTCCGAACTTCCACTGCGTATCCGCCAGCGCGAACCAGAACAGCGGCGCTTCATCGGCGCAGTCCATTATGCTTTCGAACTCTGCCGTCAGCCCGTCGGTGATCTCCTGAACACCCTTGCCGTCGTTAAACAGCTTCTCAAATTCATCTTTTACATCCAGCGCCGTGTCATTTTCGTATAAGCCTGCTCCCCATGCTCCCATTTTTCCACCTCCGTAATTATTTTTATCTGTTGACGATTTTGACCATGTTGTATATGAACAATCAGCGTTCGTCCGCCGCGATGCGGATGTCGTAAAGGATAGCAGCGTGTATCTCTGCGCAGAAGCTAATGAAGCGCCGGTCGAGATAGACCGTGGGCATCTCGCCGCGGTGTACGCACCCCGCGAAGCGGACTGTCCATCTCCCGCCGCACCCGGCGGCGCGCTCTGCCATGCGCTCCTTTTCGGGCAGCACTATGGAAAGCAGCTTCTCCATCAGCGCTCCGGCGTCGTCAGCCTCTGCTTCGCCGGTCGAAATGCTCCACACGCTTTCTTCACCCGCGGTGAGTGTCAGGTCGATCCTCAGCCGTGCCACGGTCAGCCCCTCCTTTTGATGTGTAGTCATAGGATATATCAATAACGTATTGGAAGATCGCACCTATCGCGGCGCAGAACTCGACAAAGTCCGGCGGCAGCAGTACAGTCGGCGCGTCGCCGCTGTGTACGTACCCGTCGAGCACTATTGCCCATTTGCCGCCGTACTCGTCGGCAAGCTCCCGCATGGCCGCCGCCCGGCTCTGGAACATGGCCGCTGCCTGCGCGATAAGCGAACCTGCGTCATCGGCGGATATATGCGCGGTGTCCCATTCCCATGAGCTGTATTTATATAGCGCGTCATGCCCCGGCTGTATCGGTGTGCCGAGCTTTCTTACCTGCGTTGGCTCGATACCCAGCCGCCGGGTCACTGCGTCCGTGTCAAAATCATGCTTCGCTTCGAGCGAAACGCTCAGATACATATCTGTCATTCGGTTCCCGCTTTCATTTCAGCTTTTCATCAGAACAGCTTGCAGCAGCTTATGCTCAGGCTGTTTTCCTGTACCTTGAGCGTATAGTCTATCCCCGTTGCGCCGAAGCTCAGATCAAATGACCGGCTGTAAGAACCGTCGTCCTTGCGCTTGACTTCGCCGGCTGTGAAACCGGGCAGCTCTGCGTATTCTTCTTCGATAAGTGCCGCGGCTTGAGTGAACAGCTCGTCTGCCTGCGCAGCGCTTTCCGCCGTGATATAAATATCCGCTTCGGTAAGATACCGGCCATACAGAAAATAGCATGTTATTTCTGCGTTGCTGCCCAGCGTGGCGGCGTTATAGCGGATGTAAGTTTCGGGCGCATACGGCAGCTTTTCTTTTGAGACAGCCGTAGTGCCGAGCTTTCCTGAGACCTCCGCCGGGGTATCGCCGTAGAATATGCCGTGATCCGAAAGCACGGGAATTTCATACTGCGACCTCTGGACAATGTATCTCTCGAATACCATCACCGCCAGCGTCGCCGCAATAACTGCTGCCAAAATTATTATTCCGAATATTTTTGCAATTTTCTTTGTTGACATGCTGTTGCTCCTATTAAGCATTAAGCAAAAAGACCTGTTCATTGACACTGTTTGAAACGAGCCGCCGCTGTTCATCCATTGCTCCCCCTGGAAGAAATCAAAGGGAAACCGCGCACGGTTTCTCTTTGCCGGTTCAAGGGTGGAGGTTTTTAGGAGGCGGGGAAAGCGGAATCCCCGCCTCTTAAACGACTCTTTGGTGACTTTCTGTTCGCACAGAAAGTCACCCCGCGGAGTGACCGGTAGCCGGTCACCGCAGGAGAGCCGAATACAATCGGCATTGAGCGCCGGGGCTTGCTGCAAAGTAAAATTCCGCACCTGCGCCAACACCTCATCCGGTTCGCTGCGCGAACCATCTTCTCCTCAAGGGGAAGGCTTTTAAGCCTGCCCTTATCCCGCGGTTATCAATCGTAAACCGGCTCAAAGCTTATGAGTATTTTTGACAAATTATAGTATGTAACTTTCAGCTTCTGATCCCGTCTCTGATTTTTCATTTCTTCAAGAAGCTCGCTGTTTTTGATATCCGGTACACGAAGCCTGAGTATGTCGTTGCTCCCATAGTAAAATTTCCATTCAGTATAGCTGCCTCTGCTAAAAAAATCATATCCCCAAGAAATAATTTTACCCGAAAGATATACTTCTTTAGTTACACTGCCTTTGAATACATCAATCAATAAAGCAAAAAGCGGACTGCACTGGCTTGCGAGACACGTTATAAGGATGGTCTCAAAAATGACTGTTAATACTATATATCTTTCGAATACATATATTCCTATTCCAATGGCGATCCCGAATAGCAAATATAGAACTTTATCAATAACGAACTTTCTCATTTGACTCTCTATATTTTCCTCAGCTTGCTTTTAGCGATATAGTACATCGGGTCCAGTCCGTCGGGTCTTGGCTCCAGTGACTTATACGCATACATGAAGCCATCCTCGTTATGGAAGAGCCTGTACGGACTTTCCCGCGTGTAGCCCGCAAGCTTGAACTTGCCGGACCTGGTTTTTTCTTTGAATGAGAGCTGTTCGCCCCATACGTATCTGCACATCAGCCCGAACTCATCATACTCATAATCTTCTGCCTGAAATAAGAAAGAGTCCTTGTCAGTATAGAAGCTCCCGTCATCTCTGCAATATGTGTCCATGATCAAACGCTTGTATGTGCGGAGCTTTCCCGCATCATAATCGCACAGCGATGCAGAGTACATATGGATATAGCCTAAAAACCAATCCAGTTTATACTCCACGGATGTTTCAACATTCTCCCCGTGAAAGACAAACTCTCTTGTGTACAGAGTTTTCCTGCCGTTCTCCCATGTGGCGAAAGCATCGACCATGATGATCTGCCGCGCTTCGTTCAGATAATAGATATAGTCATAGTTGACCGCCGGGCGCCGCTTCAGGAGTCTGCCGCGGTTCACATTGCCTACGAGCAGATCATATACGGGACTGGGGCAGTAGTAGCCTCTGTGCATACTCTCCCCGCCTTTGGAGTATTCCCTATAGCAGGTCTCCGCCAGCGCCTTTTTCCGGAGCTCATCATAGCTGTAAAGATATTTGTCATACAGGTCGAATAATCTTTGTTCCATATAGTCCATGTTCACGCGAAGCTCCTTCCTGTTTGTTCTGATATCCATTATAATATATTTCCGAAACTCTTTCAAATCATTTATTCTGTCTGCGGCTTTTTTCTTGTACTCGCGGCGCAGTTGTGGTATCCTACTAAGGACATTTATTTCTCTTTGAAAGGAAGAATCATCCTTGAAGATCGTTGTTTTAGGCGGCGGGATAAGCACCGAGCGCGAGGTCGCGCTCGTCACGAGCACCTCCGTGTGCAAAGCCCTGCGCAGCCTCGGCCATAAGGCTATATTCGTTGATATGTTCATGGGGCTTGAAAATTATGACGGCGCACTTGAGGACGCTTTCAACGTCCCCGACGGCTTCTGCGGCAGCGTCGCGGTCGAAAGAAAAGCGCCAGACCTTGAAGCGGTCAAAGCCTCGCGTAAGCTCAAGAGTCCGAGCCGCCTCGGCAAAAATGTGCTTGAGATATGCGCGCTTGCGGACTGTGTTTTTCTCGGCCTGCACGGCGCTGACGGCGAGGACGGCAAAATTCAGGCCGCGCTCGATCTGCTCGGCGTTCCCTATACCGGCTCCGGCCCCCTCAGCAGCGCGATGGCAATGGATAAGGCCGTAGCCAAGCGCGTCATGGACAGCTACGGTATCCGCACCGCACCGTGGCGCGAGGTCGTCTACGGCGAGGCTGATATCCAGGGCCTCCTCGATACGCTGCCGCTGCCCTGCGCGGTGAAGGTCGTGAACGGCGGCTCGTCCATCGGTGTGGAGCTGCCCGACACGTGCGAGGAGCTGGAAGCCGCCCTGCGCAATATTCTTAAGTATGGCGACCGCATCGTCGTCGAGGAGAAGATACACGGCACCGAGGTCACGGTCCCAGTTCTCGGCGGGCGCTGCCTGAGCCCTATTGAGATCGTCCCGCCAGAGGGCTCGACCTTTGACTATGTCGCCAAGTACCAGAGCGGCGACGAGGGCGCGCGCGAAATTTGCCCTGCCCGCATAAGCGAGAAGGACAGACAGACCGTCTGCGAAGCGGCGCTGAAGTTCCACAACGCACTCGGGCTCTCGGTCTATTCCCGCAGCGATTTCATCATCGACAGAGAAGGGCGCGCATGGTGCCTTGAGGTCAACACCCTGCCCGGAATGACGCCGAACAGCCTCATCCCCAAGGCTGCAAAGCTTGAGGGACTTGAATATCCGCAGCTGTGCGAGGAGATAATACGCCTGTCGCTTGAGTGCAAGAGCAAAAAATAATCCGGAAGATCAGATTCTTAACCGAAGTTAACACTTTCTTGATGTTTTGCATACGCATTGTGGTAAAATGCTCTCTTAGAAAAAAGACAGACAATGCCTATGGAAAACACCATCAGGCGGCAAGAGCGCACACGCACGTGCTGTAAATTTGTAAAAGCCGGATGCGGGCAGTTTTGCCGGAGCAGAAATGCGTTCAGGCAATGAAAAGCCCGCGGGTAATACTTTGTGTATTGCCAAGGGCTTTGAAGCGGCATGGGCGTATTTCCGCCCGGTAAAACCGTGTGTGTCCTTGCCAACTGATGGTAAAGCGAAGGTGGACTATGAGAGAAAAAATTGCGCGCTTCATGGCCGGGCGCAACGGCAACGACCAGTTAAATCGTTTTCTGCTGCTCGTCGATATCGTGCTGCTTCTGATCGCGGCGATATTCAAGGACGGGATAGGCAGATATGTATATCCGTTTGTATTCGTGCTGCTGGCGTACGCATACTTCCGTATGCTCTCCCGCAACGTTTATAAGCGCCGCGAGGAAAACGGGAAGTATATCCGCGCAAGGTACAAGGTCTCCGCCGCGCTCAGGGTGCGGCACGAACGCTGGGTGCAGCGCAAGGACTATAAGTTCTTCACCTGCCCCAACTGCAAGACGGCGCTGCGCGTTCCGAGAGGGCACGGCAAGGTCAATATAGTCTGCCGCAAGTGCGGCACATCCTTCACGGGGAAGACCTGATATGTTCGGGTATCTTGTCGCAGCATCGGAGCTGCTTGAAGAGAAACAGCAGCAGCGCTATAAGGAGTGCTACTGCGGGCTGTGCCGCAGCCTTGACCGCTGCTTCGGCTCCGCCGCAAGGCTCACGCTCAATTATGACCTGACCTTTCTTGTGCTGCTGCTCTCCTCGCTCTATGAACCGGAGGAGGAGCACGGGGAGAGCGTCTGCCCGCGCCACCCGGCCAAGCGGCAGCAGTGGATGACGAACGAGATAAGCGATTATGCCGCGAACATGAACGTCGCATTGGCTTATCTCAAGTGTCTGGACGACTGGCATGACGACCGCAGCCTCACGGCCTACGCCGAGGCGAGGACGCTCAAGCGCTGGTACGAGGAGATCTCCGAGCGCTATCCGCGGCAGTGCGATGCGATGCGCCGTTCAATCGAAAAGCTCGGAGAGATAGAAAAATCAGGGCTCTGCGAGCCTGATGCCGCCGCCGATACCTTCGGTGAGCTTATGGAGCAGCTCTTTATCTATAAGGACGACCGCTGGTCAGATACGCTTGGCCGGATGGCTCACGCGCTGGGGCGCTTTATATACCTCTGCGACGCGATCATCGACCTTGAGGACGACATCTCCTCCGGCAGCTATAACCCGTTCAAGGAATATGCCGGGCGGGAGGATAACGAGCAGCGCTTCAGGGATATACTGAAGATGCAGCTCGGCGAGTGCGTGTTCTATTTCGATAAGCTCCCGCTGGTGCAGAACGCGGGACTGATGCAAAATATACTGTGTGTAGGGCTGTGGGCACAATTCAACAAGAAATACAGCAGAAAGGACCTGTAAATGTATCAGGATCCATACAAGGTTCTGGGCGTCTCTCCCGACGCATCGGACGAAGAAATAAAAAAAGCGTACCGCGAGCTTACGAAGAAATACCATCCCGACCTTAACCCCGGTGACGAAGAGGCCGCGCGGAAGATGAACGACATCAACACCGCATACGACCAGATAAAGAACGGCACCGCCAAGGCAGGCGCTTATGGCCAGCAGGCCAATAACGGCTACGGCGGGGCTCAGTACGGCCAGTATGAGCAGTACGGCTGGAACCCGTGGACGAGCTGGGGCGACTTCACCGGCTGGTCGAACGCGCAGCAGAACCGTCAGACCGAACGCAGCGAATACACCGCCGCGAAAAATTACATTCGCAACGGCATGTACCGCGAAGCGCTCAATGCACTGTCCGGAGTTCCGATGTCGGAGCGCGACGGCAAGTGGTACTACCTCTCCGCCGGGGCGAACATGTACATGGGCAACAAGGTCACGGCGCTGGAGCATGCCAAGCGCGCGGTAGAAATAGAGCCGGGCAACGAGGAATACCGCCGCCTGCTCGAACAGCTGCAAAGCGGACGCGATTTCTATGACAGCTACTCCACCGGCTACGGCCACCGCGTGAATCTCAGCCCGCTGTGGCTGGCGCTCTGCGGCTCTCAGCTGCTTTGCGGCCAGACCTGCGGCTGCCCTATGATCTACTGCTTCTGAATATTATAAAATTACATCGCCGCTCATTTGAGCGGCGATTTTTTGCAGTCGAAAAAATTAAGATTTAGGCGTATTGACAGAGGAACGGGGGAGTGGTATATATTAACTGTATTAATTAAATTAGTACAGTTGGCACAGGGGGAATATGAATGATACAGCTGAACTGCCGCGATTCGCGGCCGATATATGAGCAGGTCAAGGACGGCCTGCGTCAGCTTATCATAAACGGCGTGCTCACCGAGGGCAGCAGGCTGCCGTCGGTAAGGGAGCTTGCCGTCAGCCTGACGATAAACCCGAACACGATCCAGCGCGCCTACCGGGAGCTTGAGGCGGAGGGCTACACCGTCTCTGTGCCCGGCAAGGGCAGCTATGTCAGCCGCGAGAACGACGCCGCCAAGGCACATAAGGCTGAGCTTATGGAAAAGCTCTCGGCGCTGACGGCGGAGCTGCACAGCCTCGGCGTGAGCGAGGAGGAAATGCGCGCCATGATACAAGGAGGAGAGACAGATGATAGAAGTCAGATCCCTGCGGAAGAGCTTTGACGGCTTCACCGCACTCGACGGGCTGGATATATCCGTGCCGGACGGCGCGGTCTACGGGCTTGTCGGGCCGAACGGCGCGGGCAAGTCGACGCTGATACGCCATCTGGCCGGTATACTCCGGCAGGACGCGGGCGAGGTGCTCTATGACGGCGAGGCGGTGTTTGAAAACCCCGCGGTCAAGGCGCAGATAGCGTATATACCGGACGCGGTGTTCTACTACCCCGGCGTGTCGATAAAGGACATGATGCTGCTCTACCGGCGCATGTACCCAAGCTTCAGCGAGGAGCGCTACAATAAGCTTGCCCCGGCCTTCGGGATAGCACCGGAGCGCTCGTTCAAGCGGCTTTCAAAGGGCGTGCAGAAGCAGGCGGCGTTCTGGCTGGCGCTGTCGCTCTGCCCGAAGTACATGCTGCTCGATGAGCCGCTTGACGGGCTTGACCCGGTGATGCGCAGGCAGGTAATGAAGCTGCTGCTCGCGGATGTCGCCGAGCGGGGGACGACGGTGCTCGTCTCCTCGCACAACCTGCGCGAGCTTGAGGATGTGTGCGACCATGTCGGCATAATGAACAGGGGCAGGATGCTTCTCCAGCGCCCGCTGAGCGAGCTTCAGGACAGCACCGTCAAGGTGCAGCTTGCGCTGCCGGAGGGCAGGAAGCTGCCGGAGGGGCTTGAGATACTGCACAAGAGCGTCACGGGGCGGCTGTATCAGCTGATCCTTCGCGGGACGGCGGAGGAAGTGACGAACGTTCTGGCCGCGGCGCAGCCGTTTTTCATAGATGTGCTGCCGCTGACGCTGGAGGAGATATTTATTTATGAGCTGGGAGGCGCTGACAGTGAGATCAAGGATATCATTCTTTAATAAGCACGTTGCGCTGAACCTGCTCAAGCGCTTCTGGCCGCTGTGGACGGCGTATTTCGCGGCGATGATATTCGTGTTCCCGGTGAACCTGCTCAGTAAGCTGCGCTTTAACCTCCGCGGCAGCCTGCTCGAAATGTACGGCGTGAACCGGCAGGTGCTCCAGACATGCAGGCTTGAGTTCCCGGTCACCTTCGCTTTCGCCGTGCTCATCGCGATGGCGGTGTTCAGCTATCTGTACGATGGGCGCAGATGCGGCCTTGCAAACTCCCTGCCGCTGCGCCGGGAAACAATGTACTGCACGGCATTCATCACGGGGCTTGCGCCGATGCTTATCACCGATCTGCTCGTCTGGGCGGCGGCGTGGATCATCCTCGCGGGAACGCCGAACGTGATCGCAGAATATATGCTGATACGGCTGGCGACGTCGCTCATGTGCAGCACGGCTTTCTTCGGCCTTGCAGCTTTCTGCGCCGTACTGACGGGGAATCTCTTGGTGCTCCCGGCGCTCTACGGCGTTATAAACATTGCGGCGGTGCTTCTGGAGCACACGGTGGAGGCGCTGCTGTCCGTGTTGGTCTACGGCTATGCCTACGACGGCTCGGTGCTCGATTTCCTCTCGCCGGTCAAGATGCTTTTCATCAACGGCGACGTCATATCCACGCTGGTACCCGGTGCAGAGGACGGCGTCTATACCTACTCCGTCACATGGTCCGGCTACCTCATAGGCTTCTGCATCGTGGGGCTTGTGCTTGCCGTACTCGGGCTTACCATAGTCCGCAAGAGACGCATGGAGCTTGCCGGGGACGTTGTGGCCGTGAGCTGGCTCAGACCCGCGTTCAAATACTGCATGGCCATAGGCGGGGCGCTGACCTTTGCGTGCGCCGTGTACTACTGGTTCTTTGACAATGTGCTCTACGGCGTACCGGCGGCGGTGCTCGTGATCGCGATGCTGCCGGTCGGGGCGTTCATCGGCTGGTTCGGCTCGGAGATGCTGATGCAGAAAACGCTGAGGGTATTCTCCAAGGGCTGGAAGCAGTACGCCACTGTGTGCTGCGCGCTCATGGCGCTTGCGCTGTGCGCGGAGCTTGATATCACGGGCTACGAAAAGTACGTCCCGCCGCTTGACGAGATAGACTACATAAACTTCTCCGAGGGCAGCACCGGGCACGAAAACCAGCCTGAGACGCTGGAGCTTTACCGCGAGTTTCACCAGAAGCTCATAGACTTGAAGAGCCTGCCGGACCGGACAGACGGCGACTACTACATCGAGCCGCTCAATTACTACCTCAAGGACGGCAGGCACGTCTGCCGCCTGTACCGGCTGCCATACAGCGACGGTATAGAGAGCGACCCGGATTCCGCGATAGGCGCGCTCGACAGGCTGCTAAACTGCCCGGAGCTTATCGCGCAGCGCGTCGGCTCAAGCATTCCGGTCACGGAGGAGAGCATAAGCACGGCCTATCTGACGGTCGAGAACATCGCTCCCGACGGCACTTACCTCAACGACACCGTCCGCCTGACCCCGGCGCAGGCATACGAGCTGTACACCGAGTGCATCGTGCCCGACGCGGAGGAGGGGACGATCGGCCTGCGCTTTGCGTCGAACACCGAGGAGACGCGCCTGCGCACGACAAACGTGTGGATATACATGAAGATGTCGAAGTTTGTCGGCCGCAGCGCGAATGGCTACAACGACTACGTCTATGACTACATAAGCCTTGATCTGCTCACGGACTCGGTGCGCACATATAAGTGGATAACAGAGAATACTTCCATCGAGCCGACAGACGGGTACCTCAGCATAAACTACGGAAAATACTGATACCGGAGCGGGTTCATACATTGTATTCATCTTGTTTAAAATTTCTTGGGACTTTGTTCATTACAACGTCATAAATGCCCTGTATAGTAAGGCACGTAAACAAGAGAAGTACACAGCATGTACCTTTCCAAAAGAAGATAAGAAGGTCCCGATTATGTATTATCCGTATGATGATGAACATCCGGAGCAGGCAGCCCCGGAAAGCACAAATTCTACCCCCCAGGCCGACACGACCGACAGAGTCAACGGCGAATATCATTACAAAAACGGATATACCCAGAAGATTTATTCCGATGCGCACTATGTCCGCGAGGATGAAAGCACCGTTCCTCCGAAATACTACACTCCCCCAGAAAAGCCCGTCAAGGAAGCCAAGGAGCCGAAGGCTCAAAGCTCCGGCAGCGGCTGGGTAAAGATAGTATGCGTCGCGCTCATATGCGCACTGCTCGGCGGCTTCGCCGGCGGCGCGATAATGAGCGGCAAGTACTCCAGCAGGATGGATCAGCTTGAAAGCCAGATAGCAGAGCTTAACAAGAAAGAAGAACAGCTGGTCATCAACACCGGCAGCGCACCCGCGGTGAGCAGCACCGCAAGCGGCGCAATGGCCGCATCGAGCATATATGACCTTGCCTGCCAGCAGGTCGTCGGCATCTCGAGTGAGATCACCTACAGCAACTTCTTCGGCATGACAAGCTCCGCCGCTGTCAGCGGCTCCGGCTTCATCGTCTCCTCCGACGGCTACATCATCACGAACTACCACGTGATACAGAACGCCTACGAAGGCAATTTCGACATCAACGTCATGACCCATGACGGCACCAAATACATCGCGACCGTCGTCGGCACCGAACAGGACAACGACATCGCGGTTTTGAAGATAGATGCTGAAGGACTCAATCCTGTCACCTTTGGTGACAGCGACGAGCTTGCCGTGGGCGACACAGTGTACGCCGTTGGCAATCCCCTCGGCGAGCTTGAGTTCTCCATGAGCACCGGCCATGTCAGCGCTAAGGACAGAGCCATCACCACCGAGGAAAGCACCACCCCGATAAACGTGTTCCAGATCGACGCGGCGGTCAACTCCGGCAACTCCGGCGGCCCCGTGTATAACGATCAGGGTCAGGTAGTCGGCGTTGTCAACGCCAAGTACAGCGCCACCGGCGTTGAGGGCATAGGCTTCGCGATACCCGCGAACGACGCGGTCTCCATCGCAAACGACCTTATCACCAAGGGCTATGTCACCGGCAAGGCCTATATGGGCGTCGAGATAGATACCCGCTATAGCTCCATGTACAGCCAGTACTATGATATGCCTGTCGGCGCATACGTCGGAGGCGTCACGAGCGGAAGCTGCGCGGATAAGGCCGGCATCGAAAAGGGTGATATAATCACCAAAATTGACGGCGAAGAGATCACGAGCTACGCAGATCTCAAGAACGCCGTCAGCAACCACTCCGCAGGCGACACCGTTGAGGTCGAGCTTTACAGAGCCGGCGAGAGCCGCACCGTGAGCCTCACCTTCGATGAGAAGGGACCTGACGACGGCGCGCAGACAAGCGGATCGAGCCAGCAGAGCACTCTGCCGGGACTCGGAAATTAATTTGCTACTACTCTACTCCTATAAATCCTCTCTTTTCTCCCAAAACGGAGAGCCCTGCACGAAAGTGCAGGGCTCTTTGTTTTGAATTGTCAAAAAAATGCTTCAATGTTGGATAATAGAGCAGCAGGGGAGCTTGAGGGGGCAAGGCCCGCCTCAAATTTGATAAACCGCCGTCGAAAGCCTTGATACATCAAGGCTTTCGGTAATAGCATTTTGAACACTTTCAAAATGCTCGGCGGAAAGCGCGGTCAAAAAAGCCCTCACAGGACTTTTTTGACAAGCTGAGAGCCCTGCACGAAAGTGCAGGGCTCTTTGTTTTGGGAGCTTTTTTTGCTGTTTGGCTGTTCACTCGCTGCTTTCAGCGTTGTCGGCGGAAGTGTCCGGCTCCGATTCTGTGGAGATGCCTGCGCCGTGCTTTTTGAAGGCGGGCTCGGTGAAGAGCGACCACAAGAGCATCAGCACCGCCGGCATGAACGCGAGCGGGAAGATCCAGCGCACGCTCAGGCGCGCAAGCTCCGCCGTCATCAGCACGAGGATCACCGTCGAGGGCAGGTGCCCCACGGCGAGAGTCAGCGCCGTTTTGTTCAGCGCGCCGAAGCCGAGTTCACAGCGCGAGAGGATCGGGAACACCCAGCAAGCCGCACCGAGCGGCAGCACCAGCGCAACATAGTACGCCGCGCCCGCCGCCCCGGCGGAGGGCAACACGGCGCTGTACTGCCGCAGCAGCGTCAGCATCCAGAGCCCGAGTGCCGCGACGGCGCCCCACATGAGCGTCAGCAGTATGCCGGGGATGAGCTCGTTTTTAAAAGTACGGAAGAAGCGGGCGTAGGGCTTCGGCTGCTTATAGCGTATGCAGCGCACGACGCTGTCATAGAGCGCGGTCGTCGCCGCGCCGAGCGTCAGCACAGGGAGAGAGCACAGGAGCCACAGCACACTGAGCGCCATGATATCCGTCAGCGTATTGAGCGCCCGCCATAGTCCGCCCTGATAGCGGAAGACGCGGCCCAGCATTATGTCAGCTCACGCACCAGCGGCGCGAGCGCTTCGGCAAGCTGGCTGTGTCCGCGGCGGCTGAGGTGCATATAGTCCACGGTGTTGAACTCCGCGACGCCCTCGGCGTCGAGAAACGCCCAGCCGTGCGCGGCGCATTTCTGGCGGTACTGCTCCGCAACGCCCATCGAGGTCGCGTGGCAGGATGCGCCCATGGCGGGGTCGTTGTGCCCCGCGCCGATGTGCGGCGGGGCAACGATGAGAATGTTCGGCCTGCCGCCGCGCCATGCGCCGACGGTCTCCGCCTTCATCGCAAGGCGCTCCATGCCGATGCCGATGCAGGCGGGGCTTGCGTTGAAGCGCTCTTTTGTATCGTTTGTGCCGAGCATGATGATGAGCAGATCGACCGGCTCATGCGACATGAGCGTGGAGTATATCACGTCGAGCCCGGACATGCACTCATGCAGCGGGTCGCGGAAAACAGTAGTGCGCCCGGAAAGCCCCTCCTCGAGCACAAGGTAATCCTCGCCAAGCGCCTTTTGCAGGAGGCAGGTCCAGCGCTCGTCCTCGGTGAAGCGGTCGGTGTGGTCGGCGGTATCGTTGGGGTCTGCGCAGTAGCCATGGGTGTTGGAATCGCCAAAGCAGACAATGTGTTTTTTCATGTGCGCGATCTCCTTACTTCTTAATTTCCGGCAGGGATGCGGCGGCGGCGGACTGGCCGACGCGGCGGAACTTCTCATCCGGCAGGGCGAGGTGTATCTTTTCCGCAAGCTCGCTGTACTCATCGCGCAGGACGCGATCACACTCGCTGATGATGAGCTCGCCCCCGCGCCCGGACATCACGCGCCCGAGCAGCAGCACATGGCGGAAGTGATACATATCGTGGTAGAGCGCGAGCGAGTGCGCAAGGTACACGCCGATACTGCGGTATATCGCGGCGGCGCGCCCGTCGCCGTCGTTCATCAGCGCCTGCACGGCCTTGAGCTTCTCCGCCGGGGAGAGAGCACCGTCAAGCTCGATGCCCGCCGCCGGGGCGAGCTTTATGACGCCGTCCTGCGAGAAGTATTTCACGCCGCAGCCTATATCGAGCGACCACTCGTCACGCATCGCGCCGGGGTTTGCGTCCACGGGGATGAAAGCAAGCTCGTTGAGCCAGCCGGTGATGTATCCGTTTTCATCGACATAACCGCCGGCCTCGCTCGTACCCATAGCGATGCCGAGGATGTTCGTATCCTCAAGGCTGATCGCCCCGGCAAGCGCGGTGACGTCCCCGTCGTTAAAGACGCAGAAGGGCACGTCGCCGAAGGTATCGGTAATGGCACGGATGTAGATGTCCTTGACCTTCGCGTCGAAAAGCTCCTGCGGGACTTTAAGGAAGAGCGAGGCGTTCATGGTGCGGTCGTTTATGTACACGCCGGCGCTCGACACACCGACCGCGTCCACGCGCGGCATGTGTGCCGCCGCCGACTTGAGCGCGGCGACGATGCCGTCATAGTGGTAATCCGGGTCGGAGTTCGTCTTGGGAAACCACACGACCTCCTCGGAATATACGGTCTCACCGTCGATGACGGCGGAGACCTTGCGGTCGCTGCCGCCCGCGTCAAAGCCTATGCGACAGCCGTCAAAGTGCCCGCCCGCGGGCTTGGGCGAATCCTTCGCCTCGGGCAGAATGTCGGTATAAACTACCTCGAAGGGGCGTTCATATATCTTGGAGAAATAGTCCCAGTCAAACTCCTGGCAGCCGCCGGCGCTGAAGCAGCCGCGGATGTATTCATACATATCGCCATCGCCGCTGATATACACGCGCCAGCCGCCCTTCATCCAGAGCAGCGTCTTGACAAGGCGGCGGATGTAATACCGGTCGGCGTCAAGCATATCGGCAGTGCCGTGGATGAACGTGTGAACGGCGGCCATCTCGCCGCCGCTGCGCTCCACGGCGACGCCGAGGGGCTTCTTTGCCGAGGCGAGAAAGGCGTGGTTGAACTTATAGAGCGGGAAAAAATCACGGTCAAGCTCCGGAAGGTTCCTGACGCTTGCCTCAATGCCGAGATAGTTCATGCTCTGCGTCCTCCATTTATACAGAAATTTTTACGATGTTACTTGGATATAGTGTATTATATCACGCCTTGGAGCGGCTGTCACCAAGAAAATAAAAAAATATTTCAAACAAAAATACTCTTGAAAATTATTTTCTTTAATGCTACTATATGAAATATGGAACCCGGATGAATGAACAAGCCTGAAAGGGGAGAACATCATGGACAAACAAAAACTGCGCGGTGCGAGGGAATGGATACAGTCCGAGCTGAAAAAGAGCATAGACTTCTGGCTCAAGAACGGCATGGACGGGGTAAACGGCGGCGTCTACACCTGCCTTGACCGCAGGGGCGAGATATACTCAACGGATAAGAGCGTGTGGATGCAGGGGCGCTGCGGCTGGATATTCGCGTACCTCTGCCATGTGTACGGCGCGCGCGAGGAATGGCTGCGCGCATCGAAGAGCTGCCTTGACTTTATGGAGGCGCACTGCATAAACCGCGCGGCGGGGGACAGAATGTACTTCACCGTCACCGCCGAGGGCGCGCCGCTGCGCCAGCGCCGGTACTGCTTTTCCGAGGCATTCTATGCCATGGCGAACGCCGAGTATTACGGCGTGACCGGCGAGCGGGAGCACCTTGAACGCGCCCGCCGCGCATACGATCTCTATTGGAATCTCAACCACGGCATGCCCGACCCCACGGGGCTCGGTCCGAAGACGGAGCCAGAGACGCGCACGGGGCGTGCCTTCGGCATCCCGATGATATACCTCAACGTCACGGCCGTGATGCAGCGCGCAGACCCGGAGAACGCGGCGCTTTACGCTGAGCGCGCCGGGATATGCGTGGATGAGATATTCCGCTATCACGTCCACCCGGAGCTCAAGTGCGTGCTGGAAAACGTCGCGGTTGACGGCAGCGCGAGATTGTATTACACTGAAGGGCGCGTCGTAAATCCCGGGCACGATATAGAGGGTGTGTGGTTCCTGCTGGAGCATGCGCGCCGTACCGGCGATAAGGAGCTTGTAGGCCGCGCGGAGGAGATATTCAATTGGGCGATAAACGCCGGCTGGGACAAGGAATACGGTGGACTATTGTACTTCGTAGACGCTCTCGGCAGACCGCCCGAGGCCTATGAGCACGACATGAAGCTCTGGTGGCCGCATGACGAGATACTCATATCCTCGCTCATGCTGTATAAGGACACCGGCAAGGAGGAGTACCTCGACTGGTTCTACACCACGCTGGATTACTGCAAGGCGCATTTTGCCGACAGCGAGTACGGCGAGTGGTACGGCTACCTCCGCCGCGACGGCAAGCCCACCGAGCCGCCGTGCAAGGGTTCGACCTTTAAAGGGCCGTTCCACCTGCCGCGCATGCTCATCATGACTGACCTCATGGCAGGGGAATTGCTCGCGGAATAAAAGTTTTACAGGAGAAGTGTATGGGGCAGAGCAGCACAAATGTATTTGAGCGGATAAGCGCGGAGTATTATAACCTCACCCCCGCGGAGAAAAAGGCGGCGGACTATGTGCTTTCGCATCAGAGAAAAACGCAGGACATGAGCATAACCGAGCTCGCCGCGGAAAGCGGCGTGGCGGAGGCGACCGTGTCGCGCTTCTGCCGCAGGCTCGGGTGCAAGGGCTATAACGCCTTCCGCCTCGCCATTGCCAATTCCATCGCCCAGCGCCCGGAGCAGTCAAACCCGCTCTCGGGCGAGGTGCTCGATGACGACAGCTTTTCCGACGTCTGCAAAAAGCTCTACACCGCGAACATCAGCGCTATGACGCAGACGCTCGAGCTTGTCCGCCCGGAGGATTATATCCGCGCGGCGGATCTTCTTGAGCGGGCGGACAAGGTGCTGTGCATGGGTCAGGGCGGCTCGATGATAATCGCGATGGAGGCGGCGCACCTGTTTTCCACCGCGAGCGGGAAATACTTTGCCGTGACGGATTCGCACATGCAGATGATCGCCGTCACCACCGCGGGTGAAAACGATGTTATCCTCTTCTTCTCCTATTCCGGCGCGACGAAGGACCTTGTCGAGACGCTGTCCTACGCACGGGAGCGCGGGCTGCGCACGATACTTGTCACGCACTTTGCCAATTCCCCCGGCGCGGAGCTTGCGGATGTGACGCTGCTGTGCGGCGCGGATGAAAGCCCGCTTCAGCTCGGCTCCATCGGCGCGAGGATAGCGCAGATGTACCTCATGGACGTGCTCTTTTCGGAGCTGTGCCGACGCAATCTTGACCAGTGCCGCCAGAGCCGCGCCCGCATCGCCGACGCGCTCGCTGAAAAGCACATGTGAAAATTATTTTCTTATTTCTCTTTTCTCTGATATCCCCCGGACAGCCTGCCGCTGCCGGGGGATAGGCTTATCGAGGCTCTGCAAAAAATCTTCTTGGTATTAAAATGAAGAAAATTTTTTTCAAAAATCTCTTGACATCTGCGGCGGCTTTGGTTAATATGATGGTGGAAAGAGTGAAATCATCGGTGAGAACCGTTGAAATATTAAAACCGGAACAAAAATTTTTAAGGAGGCACAACATGAAGAAACTGCTTGCAATGCTGCTTGCGCTGTGCATGGTGTTCGCACTGTGCGCCTGCGGCCAGACCGCCGCTCCCGCTGCCGACCCCGCACCCACTCAGACCGACGCCGCACCCGCGGCAGAGCCTGTGAACATCACGCTCTGGACCTACCCGATAGGCGGCTGGGGCAATGCCGACACCGTCGACGCGCTCATCGCAGCGTTCGAGGATGCAAACCCCGGCATCACTGTCACCGTTGAATACCTCGACTACACCAACGGCGACGATCAGGTCAACACCGCTCTCGAAGGCGGCTCCGCTCCCGACCTCATCATGGAAGGACCTGAGCGTCTCGTCGCAAACTGGGGCGCAAAGGGCTACATGGTCGACCTCTCCGATATGTGGGACGCCACCGATAAGGCCGAAGTGAACGCTGCCTGCGTCGCTGCCTGCTTCACCGCTGACGGCGCCTGCTATGAGTACCCCCTCGTCATGACCGCGCACTGCATGGCCATCAACTATGACGCCTTCGTCGCGGCCGGCGCCGACAAGTATGTCGATATCGACAGCCACACCTGGACGACTGAGGACTTCATCGCCGCGGTCGATGCACTGTATGCCTACTACAAGGAGCCTGTCGGTGACGTTTACTGCTCCGGCCAGGGCGGCGACCAGGGCACCCGCGCCCTCGTCAACAACCTCTACGGCGGCACCTTCACCAATGCCGAACACACCGCCTATACCGCTGATTCCCCCGAGAACATAAAGGCCCTCGAGCTTCTCCAGAGCATGGACGGCATCTACTTCAACGCGGCCGAGAACGGCGGCGAGGAGATCACCGCTTTCCGTCAGGGCATACTCAAGATGGCATTCTGCTGGAACATCGCCCAGCAGCTCAACTCCGACAACAATGACGCCGAGCTCACCAACGACGGCGAGAAGATCGTCTTCATGAGCTTCCCCTCCGAGACCGGCGAGAGCAAGCTTCAGGGCGGCATCTGGGGCTTCGGTGTGTTCGATAACGGCGACGCTGCCAAGATCGACGCTGCCAAGACCTTCATCAAGTACTTCGCCGACGGCGAGGGCACGCCTGACGCAGTCAAGGCCGCCAACTACTTTGCCGTGCGCGACACCGCTGAGGGCATCGACCTCACCGGCATCTGGGCTGACAACGCCATCATGAACGAGTACACCAAGCTTATGCCTTACCTTGGCGACTACTATCAGGTCACCTCCGGCTGGGCGACCGCCCGCACCGAGTGGTGGAATATGCTCCAGCGCATTGGCGGCGGCGGTGACGTTGCCACCGAGGCCGCAGAGTTCTGTACCAACGCGAACGCCGCGGCAGCAGGCTGATGTGATAATCTGAAATACACAAGTATCTCCTTTGAATCAAAGCGCGCACCCTCTCTGTGCCCCAGCGCAGAGAGGGTGTGCTGATAACTACATGATCCGCAAGGGGGGATCGACCCTATGTTCAAGTCCAACAACGGCATGAGCCGCGCGCTCGTGCGGCGGGAGACGATAGCGGGCTATCTGTTTTTGCTGCCAAGCCTGTTCTTCTTCGTCACCTTCGTGCTCTATCCCATGTTCATGTGCATATACACCAGCTTGTTTGACTCCAATATGGGCAAGAATGCCGTGGACGTCTTTGTCGGGCTGGATAATTATAAGGAGCTTTTCCATGATGAGCTCTTCCTCGGCGCGCTGAAGAACACCGTCGTCATCGTCGTAGTAGCCGTGCCCACGGTGTGCGCGTTCTCGCTCTGGGTTGCCACCGCGATATATGACATGAAGCCCGCGCTGACCTCGGCTTTCCGCTGCATCTTCTATCTGCCCGTCGTCACCGGCTCCGTCGCGGTAACGGTCGTGTGGAAGTGGATGTACAACAACCGCTACGGCGTTTTCAACTATCTTCTCAAGAGCACCGGCATCATCGACCAGAACATAAACTGGCTGGGCGACGCGCGCTTTGCGCTCTGGTGCATCATCCTCATCCTCTTCACGACCTCTGTCGGTCAGCCGATCGTGCTCTACGTCTCGGCACTCGGCAATGTCGACCATACGCTCGTCGAGGCGGCGCAGGTCGACGGTGCGAACCGCCGTCAGGTGTTCTGGAAGATCAAGTGGGCACAGATCATGCCCACCACGCTCTACATACTCATCATCACAACGATAAACTCCTTCCAGTGCTTTGCGCTTATCCAGCTGCTCACCTCCGGCGGGCCGACGCACAGCACGGATACGATAATGTACTATATCTATTACACCGCGTTCAAGCTCTACCGCTACGGCTACGGCAACGCAATGGGCGTTGTGCTCATGGTTATCATCGCGGTACTCTCTGCCATCCAGTTCAAGCTGGGGCAGTCGGATTAGGGGGGCAGGACACATGCAGGGTAAATCAAAAGCGAACCGCATCATCACCCTTGTGATAATCATCATCCTTGCGCTGCTCTTCACCTTCCCGCTCTATTGGATAATCACGGGCTCATTCAAGACGGCCAAGGAGGTAAACTCCGTCACGCCCGTCTGGTGGCCGAGCGAGTGGACGCTGAAGAATTACCAGACGCTTATGAGTAAGCTCAAGGCTCCGCTGTGGGAGTTCTATGTCCCGTTCAGCCAATATTTCTCGGCAGACGGGAACCCAGTGGCGTTCTCTGTCGGGCCGGCCGTGCCCGGCGCGATCCGCTGGATGCTCAACACCGTGTGGATGGCGGTCGCGGCGATGCTCCTCACCTGCGTGACCTCGGCGCTTGCGGGCTACGCGCTGGCGAAGAAGCGCTTCGTCGGGCGGACGCTCATCTTCACGCTTATCGTCTGCGCGATGGCGCTGCCAAAGCAGGTCATCCTCATCCCGCTCATCCGCGAGATGTCCTCACTCAAGCTCTATAACACGCTCAGCGCGGTCATCTACCCGATCGTCGGCTGGCCGTTCGGCGTGTTCCTCATAAAGCAGTTCGCCGAGAGCATACCCGGCGAGATACTTGAGGCGGCGAGGATAGACGGCGCGGGCGAACTCAAGACCTTCAACCAGATAGTTTTCCCCATGATAAAGCCCGGTGTCGGTGCGCTTGCGATCTTCACGTTCATTAACTCATGGAACGACTATTTCATGCAGCTCATCATGCTCTCAAGCACGAAGAACCTGACCATTTCCCTGGGCATCGCGAAGATGCAGGCGGAAAACTCGACGGACTTCGGACTCATCATGGCGGGCGCAGCCTTTGCCGCCGTGCCGATCATCATCGTGTTCCTCATCTTCCAGAAATATTTCACGAGGGGCATCACGATGGGCGCCGTCAAGGGCTGAGACAGGGGCAAATACAAGGAGTGTACAATGAAAGCAATAGACCTTACGAAATATCAGGGCATTATCCCGGCGTTCTACGCCTGCTATGACGACGCGGGCGAGGTGTCGCCCGAGCGCGTGCGCGCGTTTACGGAGTATCTGATAGGCAAAAAGGTGACGGGCGTGTACGTCGGCGGTTCCTCCGGCGAGTGCATCTATCAGTCCGTAGCCGAGCGCAAGGCCGTGCTTGAGGCGGTCATTGAACAGGCCGCAGGCCGCATCACGGTTATCGCGCACGTTGCCTGCAACAACACGCGCGACAGCATGGAGCTTGCCGCCCATGCCGAGAGCGTGGGCGCGGACTGCATCGCCGCCATCCCGCCAATATACTTCCATCTGCCGGACCGCGCGGTGGCAAAGTATTGGAGCGACATCGCCTCCGCCGCGCCGAATACGGATTTCATCATCTATAATATCCCGCAGCTTGCCGGCACGGGGCTGAACAGCTCCCTGCTGCGCACGATGCTCTCCGTGCCGAACGTGATCGGCGTGAAGAACTCCTCCATGCCGATACAGGACATTGAGATGTGGCGCGACGAGGGCGCAATAGTCTTCAACGGCCCGGATGAACAGCTCCTCTCGGGGCTTGCGGCGGGCGCGGTCGGCGGCATCGGCGGTACCTACGCCGTCATGCCGGAGCTGTACGAGCGTATATACGCTCTTGTCCGCGCCGGGGACATCATCCCTGCGCGCGCTATACAGGACGCCTGCTGCCATATCATCTACAAGATGTGCTCAGGGCAGGGGAACATGTACGCAATGATAAAAGAGATCCTCCGCCTGCGCGGAGCACCGGATATCGGCAGTGTACGTGCGCCGCTCTATCCCCTCCAGTCGGGCGACGAGGTCATCGCCGCGGCCTGCGCCGCGGATATCGACGCCGCGATAGCGAAGTTCTGCGAATGAGGGAACGATACGGTACGGTATAGAAAGAGCGCTCCGTCCGGAGCGCTCTTGGCTTGCACATTTTTAAAGAATAAAAGAAGCCGCCGCAAGCAGATACGCTTGCGGCGGCTTGGCGCAGAAGGAGGGATTTGAACCCTCGCGTGCTTTTTAGACACCTACTCCCTTAGCAGGGGAGCCCCTTCGGCCTCTTGGGTACTTCTGCATGCCGATGTTGCTGGATAATGATAGCACACAAGGGGGCTAATGTCAATAGCAAATCGGTCAAAATGCGCGGTTGAACTCAGCCCATATCTCCGAGCCGGTCTGTCAGCTCCGCAAGCTCGCGGTCGAGCGCGGAATAGAACCGGGAGATATGCAGCCCGTCAACAAGCGCGTGATTGCACAGCACCGCGAGCGGGAGCAGCACCTTGCCGTCCTGACGGAAATACCTGCCCCAGTTTATGCGCGGGTTTGAGTCGGCGGGGGAAGGGGTCGGCTGGATGACGGAGGTGAAGCTCATCCAAGGGATGCTCGAAAAGAACAGCAGCGAATCCGCGTCCTCTCCGTCCTCAATCGAGGAGGCTGCTTTCGCGCGCTCCCATGCTTCCGCGGCGAGCGGCAGATACGCGTCAAACGGCATGCGGCAGTCGAGCGTGCAGTAGCAGTAGGTCTCATCCGGCAGGGCGACGGTATGCGAGCCGTGGCACCAGTCGTATTCTATGATGCCGTCCCCATGTATGCGCCGCCGGAACTCCGGCACGCTGTTTGCCGCGCGGGTCACGCAGTAGGCCAGCGCCAGATAGAACGGCAGCCCGAGCCGCTTCTGCTGGGCGAGGAATCCCGTTATATCGACATTGACCGTGAAGCCGACATACGGATAGGCAAGGCCATTGAAATATTCAAAATGCGCGCGGCGGGGGAAACTATCCATGTCTATCGTTTTATAATTCATGCTGCATCACTTTCCTACGCAGAAGCGTTCAAATATCCTGTTCGTCACATCCTCGCGGACACTGCGGCCGGTGAGCTCGCCTATGGCGGACATCGCTTCCTCCGTCTCAGTCAGGACAATGTCGGGCGTGCAGCCATCGCGCATGGCGGCAAAGGCGGCATCCATGCTCTCAAGCGCCCGGGATATCGCCTCGGCCTGACGCGCGTTCGTGAGTATCTCGCCAGCGGGCACCTGCGGCAGCGGGAAGAGCGCCTTTATGGCCGCTTCCAGCTCGTCAAGTCCCTGACCGGTGACGGAGCTCACTGTGACACAGGGGAGCGATGTCTCAGGCGGCGGGCAGACGTGGCCGAGGTCGGCCTTCGAGAGCACGACCAGACCTTTCCTCGCGCGCTCCGCGGCGCAGATGATCTCCATGTCCTCATCGGTCACATCTCCGCCGCCGTCCACGACGGCTATCACAAGCTCCGCGCGCTCCATGGCCTCGCGGCTGCGGTGTACGCCGAGCCGCTCGACGGCGTCCTCACTGTCGCGGATGCCGGCGGTGTCGCACAGGCGCAGCGTCAGCGAGCCGAGCCGCAGCTTTTCTTCGATGGTGTCGCGCGTTGTGCCGGGGATGTCGGTGACAATAGCGCGCTCATAGCCCAGCAGGGCGTTGAGCAGTGAGCTTTTCCCCGCGTTCGGCCGCCCGACTATGGCAGCCGGGATGCCCGAGACCATGAGCTTGCCGCGCTCAAAGCTCCTGAGCAGCGCGCGCAGCGAGTCCGCGGCGGAGCTGAGCTGCTGCTTATAGTTTTCAAGACGGAAGTCCTCAATGTCCTCGTCAGGATAGTCCAGCACCGCGTGATAGTGCGAGCTTATATCGGTGAGAGTTGAGTATATGTTATCAGCCTTCACGGCGACCGCGCCCGAAAGCTGGGCTGCGGCGTTCTTCGCACACTCGATGCTCTCAGCATCGATGATGTCTGCAACGGCCTCGGCGGAGCTGAGCTCCATGCGGCCGCTGAGGAAGGCACGCTTTGTGAACTCGCCCGGCAGAGCCTGACGCGCCCCGGCGTGGAACAGCTCCTCCAGCGCGGCGCGCAGCACCGTGGGCGAACCGTGGCACTGGAGCTCTGCCGTGTCCTCTCCGGTGTAGCTGTGCGGCGCGCGGCTGACAGTGCACAGGCAGAGGTCAAGCAGCTCGCCGCCGCGATCGGTCAATCTGCCGTAGATGAGCTTTCTGTCCTCGTATTCGGACATAAGCTTGCCGGAAGCCGGACGGAAGAGCCGGTCAACGATCGGCAGTGCCTCTGGGCCGGATATGCGTATTATGCCTATGGCCGCGACCTGTGCGCCGGTCGCGATCGCAGCGATAGTGTCAGCCATTCCAAATCTCCTTATCTGATGCGTCAACGACCGCGAGCAGCTCAAGCGGCGCGCCGATCACGGCGGCGGGGTTCTTTGCTGTGCCGAAGCCGTAGGCCGCATGCACGAACGGGCAGCCGACAAGCGCAGCGCTCTCCTCATCGGAGGCGGTATCGCCGACGTATATGTACCGCTTCAGGCCGTTGCGGCGCGCGATAAGGGCGATGTTGTCCGCTTTCTTCATGCCGGTCACGCCCTCGCACTCGAAGTCCTTTATATATCCGCCAAGGCCGGTGCAGCCGAGAAAGCACTGGATATAGCCATCGATGCAGTTGCTGACGATGTACAGCCCGCAGCGCCCGGAGAGCCTGCCGAACAGCTCCTCAAGACCGGGATAGGGCGTGCCGCCGCCGTGCGCGGCAATGTAGGCATTCTCCTCACGGAGGCAGTCGGTACATATTTCGAGGGCGCGTTCACCGTATCCGGAGAAGAGCCGTTCGGCTATCTGCGCGACGGTGAGCCCCATAATGGAGCGCGTCTCCGCCGCGGTCGGGACGCTCTGCGCGCCGTACTTTGTGCGCAGAGTATGCCCCCAGCTCTCGGCGACGATGCGGCAGGAGTCCCACAGTGTGCCGTCAAGATCGAAAATTATTCCGTCTATGTTCATGGCTGTTCCTCTCTCCCGGCACAGCCCGGGGAGTTATCGGTTCAAAAAAGGCATTGACTGCGTCAATGCCTTTTTGCTCATTATCTTGTAATGCTTACTGCTTCTCGGCTCTTGCGGCCTTGGCGGCGTTTTCGTCTCTGCGCTCGGAGACAAAATAGCTCAGGGACAGCAGACTGTCGGAGAAGTGGATATTCTCAACGATGGTGCTGCTGTTGGGCTCGGTGAGCTCAAGATTGGTGAAGTTCCAGATAGCGTCGATACCGTTGTCGGTAAGGCGCTTGGTGACGGCGATAGCAGCCTCCTTGGGAACGGTGAGAACGGCAACGTCAACATGGTTCGCGGCGAGGTAGTCCTCAAGCTCGTCCATCGCGTGGATGGGAACGTCGTTAAAGGTGGTGCCGATTATTTCGGGCTTGATATCGAAAGCGGCGGCCAGATTGAAGCCCCATTCCGCAAAGCAGAAGTTATCCATCAAAGCATGGCCGATGTTGCCGACACCGACGAGGATGGCAGTGAAGCCTCTGTCCATACCGAGGATAGATGCGATCTGCGCACGCAGCGCGGGGACATTATATCCATAACCCTGCTGGCCGAACTCGCCGAAGCAGCTGAAATCCTGACGGATCTGCGACGGGGTCAGCCCAAGCTGATGACCCAGCTCGAAGGACGAGATACGGCTGATGCCGATTTCGGTAAGCTCATCCAGCTTGCGGAGGTAGCGGGGCAGACGCCGAATAACATTATTTGAAACCTTGAGTCTCTTCACGTGATTATCTCCTTACTGATGCCGAAGAATTTACGAATTCCCTGCTCATTATATATGTCTTAATTCTAACACACAAAAAGAGCAATATCAAGTGAAAAACTATCCAAAAAGTCTACTTTACTGTAAAGAGAAGACGAACACGATGCACTGTTTACGCGCACCGTGTTCGTATTTATCAATATGTTGCGTCACTGCACGGGACGCGGGGGCTCCTGCGCTGCGGGAGAGACCTCCGGCGACGGGGACGCTTCGGGGAGAATGAAGGGCTTTATAAAGTCCTCAAACTCCTTGACGCTGCACTCGGCACGGAAGACCAGCTCGCCGCCGTCATCGGAGAAGACTATCCAATAGATGTCCTCGCCGAAGATACAGACAGACATGAAGTCCTCTTCCTCTTCCTCTTCCTCTTCCTTACCCTCCTCCTCGCACTGCGGGAACAGGATCTCATACACATAATCGGGATCCTGCGCAGGGAGCGCTTCTTCCGCTACGGCAGCGGAGGGAGCGGGGCTGGGCAGAGCGGATTCTGCCGGCTTCTCGGGCTTTATGGATTCCGCTGGCTTTTCGGGCTTTGCGGATTCACTTGGGGCAGGGCTTGAGTCAGCCCCCTCAAGGACACGCATAAGCTCGCCGCGCTTGGCGGCGGTCTTTATCTCGGCAAAGATGACCTTGCCGCTGTCAGCCGCGGCTGACGCTTCGGGTTCATCCATCGACTGAACAGCGACACCGTTATCCTCCGCAGGAGCGGAGCTGCCGGAAGCGTCCTCAGCCGGAGTGTCGGCCGTAAGAACGGGGGCGTTCTTCAGGAAGAACGATCTGAATCTGCCGATGGGCTCTTCAGACTCCTCGGGCTCGGAGGCCACTGCTGCGGGAGCGGAGCTCTCATCCGGGACGGACTGAGATGCTGCTTCCGGTGCTGCCGTCGGGACCGGCGTGGGAGCCGGAGTCGGCACGGCGCGGGGCTTCTCCGTCTCCACTACGGGCGGAGCCTGAGTGGGGACGGGGGTGGAAACCGGAGCTGCGGCGGGAGCGTTGCTCGGCGCGGGACGGTTTTCGAAATTATCAGCAGCGGAACCGCCGCTGTATTTGTCCTCATCAGTACCGGCGCTCCGAACCTCGGGAGAGGCAGCGGGCGCGGCGGTAACATCGGGAGCCTGAGTTGCCTGAACGGAACCGGCAGCCTTCGGCGGTATCGCCGGGGTGGGCTGCGGCGTCACGGCGGCGGTGGCCGCGGGTGCAGCCGCGGCTGCGGCCTCGCTCGCGCTCATGGCGGAGGTGTCGTTCATCTTTTCAGGCAGCATGCCCTTTGCCGCGAAGATCACAACGGCGGCGCAGGCCGCGGCGGCAATGACGTTTCTGAAGGGCTTCGGTATCGCGAAGCGCCGTCTCTCTTTAATGTTCCGCTGCTTTATGGCGCTGCGGCGGATATCCGCCATAATATTTTCATGCAGACCCTCGGGGAGAGGCTCCGTGTCCTGCCCGATGATCTCGGACAGATTTGAGAAAACTGCGTACATGGCGTTGCACTGAGAGCAATGCTCCATGTGCGCGGAAAGGGCAGCGCGTTCTGATTTTGCCAGCTCCTCATCAGCCATCCTGCTGATGAGCTCCTGATATCGTTCGCACTCTGTCATTGACTCTCACCGCCTTTCATTTTCCCAGACGATGAAAAATCAGAAATGTTCCCGTCGTCGATCAAAAAAGTGCAAAGTCTTTTTCTGGCTCTGAATATTCTGGATTTGACTGTGCCGACCTCAAGGCTGAGCGCCTGAGCTATCTCGTCATAGCTCAGCCCCTGTATCTCCCGCAGCAGCAGTATCTGCCGGTAATCCGGCGGGAGCGAATCAAGCCCGCGGCGCACACTGTCACGCGTGAGCTTCCGGTCGAGCAGCAGCTCGGGCGACTGGCTCTCGTCGGCCACGTCGAGCTGCGCATCCTCGCCGTCGTCATCCTCGACGGACAGCGAGACGGTCGGCCTGCGGTTTTTGCTGCGCAGGAAATCAAGGCAGACGTTTGAAACGATCCTGTACAGCCAGACGGAGAACTTACTGTCGCCGCGGAAGGACTGCAGGGAATTGTAGGCCTTGATGAAGGCCTCCTGGGTCATGTCGGCCGCGTCCTCACTGTTGCCCGTCATGCGCAAAGCTATATTATATACGTTTTTTTCATATTCAAGTACGAGCGTTTCAAAGGCGTTGGCGTCCCCGCCGAGCACCTTGCGTACTATGGCCGCTTCCTGTTCCCGTGTCAAGCTGTCACCTCCCCGGTGTCAGGTCAGATCATGTTTTATCCCTATCGCGATCTTTCTTATATCTTCCAGAGTATCGACATGTACGAGCTGCTGCTTATAGTAGCCCGAATGTGCCACGCCGTGCAGGTACCACGGCAGCTGGTGGCGCGCCTCCATGCAGGCGTTGCGCTCGCCGGTGACGGCGGCAAGCTCCTCGATCTGCGCGACCGCCATGTCTATCCGCTCGCTGAGGGGCGGCAGCGGCGGGACGTCCTCACCGTCTATCGCAGCCTGCCCCTGCCGGAACAGCCATGGGTTGCCGAAGCTGCCGCGGCCTATCATCGCAAGCTCACAGCCGGTGTAGCGCAGGATATGCGCCGCGTCCTCGGGCGCGAAGATATCGCCGTTTGCGATGACCGGGATGCTCACGGCCCTGCGCACCTCGCGGATAATGTCCCAGTCCGCGCGCCCGGCGTACATCTGCGCGCGCGTCCTGCCGTGTACGGCGACAGCGGCTGCGCCGCTGTCCTCGCACATGCGCGCAAAGTCCACGGCGTTGACGCTGCCGTTGTCCCAGCCCTTGCGGAACTTCACCGTGACGGGGCAGCCCGCGCTCTTTACGACGCTCCTGATTATTTCCTCTGCAAGCTCCGGTGTGCGCATGAGCGCGGAGCCGTCGCCTGATTTGACGACCTTGCCGACCGGGCAGCCCATATTGATATCGATGATATCCGCCCCGGATATCTCGCGCGCCATGACCGCGGCCTCGGCCATCACGTCCGGTTCATGGCCGAATATCTGCGCGGCGCAGGGGTGCTCGTCCTCCGGGATATAGAGCAGAGATTTTGTCTTTTCGTCCTTATATACCAGCGCTTTGGCGCTTACCATCTCGGTAGTTGTGAGCGCCGCGCCGAGACCGCGGCAGATGCGGCGGAAGGCAAAGTCCGTCACTCCCGCCATCGGCGCGAGAGTCAGGTTCCCGCACAGTTCGATATCGCCTATCTTCACCATGACATGTCAAGCCCAACCGGGCAGTGATCCGAGCCGGTGATCTCAGGCAGGATATATGCGTCCTTTATGTTATCGCGCAGCCGGTCGGACACGACAAAGTAGTCGATGCGCCAGCCGACATTGCGCTCCCTTGCCGCGGCACGGTAGCTCCACCATGAGTACGCGTCGCGCCGGTCGGGGTAGAGGTAGCGGAAGCTGTCGGTAAAGCCCGCGGATAAAAGCTCGGTGAACTTCGCGCGCTCCTCATCCGAGAAGCCGGGGTTGCCGACGTTCGCCTTGGCGTTCTTGAGGTCTATCTCCTCATGCGCGACGTTCATGTCCCCGCAGACGATGACGGGTTTCAGTTTATCCAGAGAGCAGAGATATTCTCTGAAAGCATTCTCCCAGCTCATGCGGTAATCAAGGCGCTTGAGCCCGTCCTGCGCGTTCGGCGTGTAGACGCAGACAAGGTAGAAGTCCTCATATTCGAGCGTTATCGTGCGCCCCTCGGTGCCGTGCTCCTCAATGCCGATGTTATAGGAGACAGAGAGGGGAGTGTGCTTTGTGAATATAGCCGTGCCGGAGTAGCCCTTTTTCTCGGCGTAGCACCAGTAGCTCTCATAACCGGGAAAGTCGATATCTATCTGGCCTTCCTGAAGCTTCGTCTCCTGAATGCAGAAGAAGTCCGCGTTCAGGCTCAGGAAGATATCGTCAAAGCCCTTTTTCCGGACTGCGCGCAGTCCGTTCACGTTCCATGAAATAAACCTCATTCATGCTTCTCCCCGGCGTTTGAGTTCATGCTGTCCTCATAGCCGTGCGCATCGGTCAGCGCCGCCTTGTACATGCGCGGCGCGGGACCCGCTGCCATGCCCTTGGTCGCTTCCGTCTTCACCGCGACGACGCGGTTTATCGGGAAGCCCTGCGCATGGAACTTCGCCTCATAATCCGTCATGACGCCGACGGGGCCGTTCGCGTGCAGGTCATTGGTCTTTTCCGATAGCGCCCAGCCCTCGTTTTCAAACTGCTCGAGCGACCAACTGAAGAGCGGGGTATTGTCGGTCTTGAAATGTATCTCGCCGCCGAGCGGGAGCACGTCCGCGTAGAGACGCAGGAAGCCCGGGAAGGTCAGGCGGTGCTTTGCATCGCGGCTCTTCGGCCACGGGTCGCAGAAGTTTATGTATATGCGCGCGGCCTCACCCGGGGCGAACATCTCGGCGAGCTTGATAGCGTCGCCGTCGATGAAGCGGACGTTCTTTATGCCGCGCTCGCGTACGCGCTCCATCGCGAGGATCATCGCGTCGGGCACCTTTTCCATTGCTATATATAATGTATCGGGCATCAGCTCCGCAGTGTCCGCCGTGAAGCGGCCCTTGCCGCAGCCGAGCTCAAGATAGAGCCTGTCATAGCCGGGGAAGCTCTCCAGCCATTTCCCGCGCAGCGCGGCGGGATCGTCTATAAGATATTCTGCGCACTTTTCCATACGCGGGCCGAGATTCGACCGCTTTCTCATCCTCAAAAGAATCACACTCCTGTTCAAAAGAATACCACAACGGAAATAAAACATCAATCTATAAAAGCTGAAGTTGGCTTAAGATTTTTTGAATATAGCAAAACCGCCGCCACTCTGCCAAGTGACGACGGTCATTCCAATGACTTGAATCTACAACAGAGCTAACCGCTTGTCGCAGTGCTCTTTCTGAATATATTATAACTCCCGCCTGACATTGTGTCAAGGCGGGAGTTTTATTTTTACATTTACAGCACCCTTACAGCATCACGAGTGCCGAGACGCCCGCGGCGATCAGCAGGCACACAGTGCCGAGGATGAACTCCTTCGGCGTATGGCGCTTCGTCTCGACCGAGGCCCAGAATATCAGCGCGTAGGCAGCCGCGCAGCCGGGGATCCACTTCGCGCCGAAGAAGATGCACAGCAGCAGACCCGGACCGGAGACGCTGCACGAGTGCCCGCTTGAGCGGACGTGCAGCAGGCGGTTAAACACGATGAGCATGATGACCGACATGAAATAGGTCATGCACACAAAGCGGAACTCATTGCCGTTAGGGCAGATAAGGCTCCACACGAGAAGGATCCCGTAGGACAGCAGCGAAATGTACATCGCAATGACGCGCTGCTTCTCGCGCCCGGTATGCAGCACGGCGGATATGGGGTAGGCCAGCACCGGGCCGACACTCAAACCGAGCAGACAGGCGACGAGCTGATCGCGCCGGACTATTGCCCCGGCAGGGTTAAAGTAAAGTATGAGCGCAAAGGCTGCCGCGGCGAAGGGCGGCGCTGAGATAACACGTATTGCCTTTGCGAGCTTCTGACGAAATTGCATGTCCTCACCTCGGGGAAGATTATAAGCCGGAGAGCAGGTAGAGGCAAGCTATGCCGCGCTCTCCCCGACTATACTTATAGCACTATACTTACGATAGAGCAGTAGAGTCGACTCTACACGGACAAACACCCTGCCGGTGTCTAATAATTTTTAAAAAAATCAAAATGCCTATTGACAAAACTGTATTAACGTGTTATTGCCTTAATCGCTTAATACAGCGACACAAGGAGGCAAGACATGGAATGGCATTTTGACGACAATATGCCGATATACACTCAGCTTGTGTATCAGATAAAGTTCGCGATCGTTTCCGGGGAACTGTCCCCGGGCGAGAGGATGGCGGGCGTGAGGGATCTGGCCGCGGACGCCGGGGTCAACCCGAACACGATGCAGCGCGCCCTGCAGCAGCTTGAGCGCGAGGGGCTCGTGTTTACCCAGCGCAGCAGCGGCCGATTCATCACAGAGGACACCGCCGCCATAGGCGAGGCCAAACGCACGCTTGCGCGGCAGCATATCGAACAGTTCATGGCGTCAATGAAAAAGCTGGGATATACCAGGGAAGAGATCATAGCGCTGCTTGAAGGCGGCGAAGAGGAGGACAAAAATGGAAGCATGCTTTGAATGCAGAGGACTGAGCAAGCGCTTCGGCAATGTTCAGGCGCTTGACGAGGTCAACATTTCTATCATGCCGGGGCGCGTTGTGGGTCTGCTCGGCCCGAACGGCAGCGGCAAAACAACGCTTATTAAGCTGGCAAACGGCCTGCTGACGCCGGACTCTGGCGAGATCGACGTCTGCGGGTATAAGCCCGGCAAGGAGAGCAAGGCGCTCGTGAGCTATCTGCCCGACCGCCCCTGCCTGCCGGAGTGGATGAATACCAGGCAGCTCATGGATCTCTATGCCGACTTCTACGCGGACTTTGACCGTGAGCGCGCCGGGAAAATGCTCGAGCATCTGAACATACCCGAGAAGCGGACGATAAAGCAGATGTCCAAGGGCACGCGAGAGAAGGTGCAGCTCATCATGGTCATGAGCCGCCGTGCAAGACTCTATCTGCTCGATGAACCGATAGGCGGCGTCGACCCCGCGACGAGGGACTATATCCTCGACACCATCATCAGAAACTATGATGAGAACGCAAGCGTCATCATTTCCACCCATCTCATAAGCGATGTTGAAAACGCGCTTGACGAGGTCATCTTCCTCAAGGACGGCAAGGTGAACATGCAGTCGAGCGTTGACGATATAAGAGAGCAGTACGGCAAGAGCGTCGACGCTCTGTTCAGGGAGGTATTCAAATGCTGAGTAAGCTTATAAAACATGAGCTGCGCGCGAGCAGGCGCATTATGCTGCCGTTTCTCGGCGCGGTGCTGGCACTGTCGGTGCTGGCAGGTATCTCGACCACGGCGATGGAACATCAGGTCGATTACAGTTGGCTGAACGTTGTATACGGGCTCATCATTTTTGCGTTCGTCATGGGCGTGATGGCGGTGTGCGTCGTTGCCGTTGTCATGATGATCCAGCGCTTTTACAAGAACCTCCTCAGTGATGAGGGCTATGTGTCCTTTACCCTGCCCGCGACAGTCGATGAGCACATCTTCGCAAAGCTCATTTCATCATTTATCTGGTTCTTTGCCACCGCTGTCGTGGTCGTGCTCTCGACGTTCATCATGACTTCTACGAGCCTGAACGCCATGTTCACCGGAGAGGGCGTCATCAGCATCGACGGTATGCTCAATGAGGTGCACTTCTGGGACTTCTTCACCGGCTGGGACATCGCGGGCTACGTGCTTGAGGGCATCGTACTGCTGTTTGTGTATTCCTGCTCCGTGTGCCTGCACTTCTACGCCGCCATGGCCATCGGCCACAGCTTCAATGACCATAAAGGGCTGCTGTCGGTAGTGTCCTTCTTTGTGCTCAGCGCCGCGATGACCATGCTTGCAGTCGTCAGCGCGAGCATCACCGGCAACTCCGGGCTGTTCGACCTCGTCGGGAACATCGACACTCTCGATATAAGCGCGGCCACGCACGTGATGATGCTTATTTTCATCGCCGTTGAGCTGGTGAAGGCCGCACTATACTATCTCCCGACCACGCTTTGCCTGAAAAAGTGGCTGAATCTCGCGTGAGGCAGGAGACGGTAATTTGAAATTTATCCGGGCGCGTAAACCGCGCCCGGATATTTGACTTTTCGCAGGTGACACACCGTGTCCCATGCGGACATTGCTCGCTTTGTGTCCTGCTGCCGCGGGGACAGCCGTGCTATTATCGAGCCGTAAACGAGGGAGGCAGAAATATGAATCAGATAAAAATAGGAAATTTCATTAAAACCCTGCGCCGGGAAAAAGTAAAATAAGCAAGCTGATGCGGCGGGAAAACATCCCGCCGCTGTTTTTACTGTACCATTGTTGAAAACTTTTTCGGCGCATGGTACAATATCACATCAAAAATCTTTGAAGGAACGCGGCATGAGCGAAGAGAAGAAAAACAGCTTCTTTGAGGAAGTGTATAAGGTCGTCGCGCGTATCCCGGCGGGCAAGGTCATGTCCTATGGGCAGATCGCCCGAGTGCTCGGCGCGCCGAGGGCGGCGCGGCAGGTCGGCTGGGCGATGCGCTGCTGTCCGGATGATATACCGTGGCAGCGCGTCGTGAAGGACAGCGGCGAAATAGCCGGCGGCGGGCACGCGGATTTCCGCCGCATTCTGCTTGAGGAGGAGCGGGTGAGCTTCCTGCCTGACGGCAGAGTCGACATGGAGAAATGCCGGTATGTCCCTACTATAGAATTATTGCTCATGGAGGACGAAGAATGAACATCACAGTGTATCTCGGCGCGAACGAAGGAAACGACCCTACGCTCAAGAGCGCGGTGCGGGAGCTCGGCACATGGATAGGCGAGAGCGGCAACGCCCTTGTATACGGCGGCTCCAAGGCCGGGCTCATGGGCGAGCTTGCCGAGAGCGTACTCATGGCGGGCGGCGAGGTGACAGGCGTCGAGCCGCAGTTCTTCATCGACGCGGGCTTTGAGTATGACGCGATAACCCGCCTTATCGTGACAAAGGATATGCCGGAGCGCAAGACAAAAATGATAGAGCTGGGTGATGCATTCATTGCCTTCCCAGGCGGGACGGGTACGCTCGAGGAAATTTCCGAGGTGATGTCCTGCTCCGCACTGGAAATGCTCAAGGCGCCGTGCATACTATATAACTTGAACGACTACTATGACGGGCTCAAGGTACTGCTGGAGCACATGATAGATATGGGGCTTTCGACCACCGAGAAGCAGCGTGGGATATATTTTGCCTCCGACCTCGCGGAGATCAGGGCGATACTGGAAAAGGCATGACAGAGACGGAAACCAGCCCCGTGCTGTACAGCGTGGAGCGCCCGGAGTGGCTCGATGAGTTCTGCGCCCTGCCGGAGATGCAGCGGCTAAAGTACGTCGGCATGAACTGCGGCTGTGAATATACCTCCTTCCCTCGCTTTCGAGGTCTGCCGAAATATTCGCGGTACCGGCACAGCGTGGGCGCGGCGCTCATCGTCTGGCACTTCACCGGCAGCATGGCGCAGACGCTCGCGGGGCTGTTCCACGATATCGCGACACCGGTGTTTGCGCATACGGTGGACTTCCTGTACGGCGACTATATGGCGCAGGAGCACACCGAGTGGCGCACCGGAGAACTGATACGCGGCTCCGAGGGCATAACGCGCCTGCTCGATAAATACAATATAGCCCCGGACGCGGTGACGGATTATCACATCTACCCCGTCGCGGATAACGACAGCCCGCGCCTTTCGGCGGACAGGCTCGAATACACGCTCGGGAACCTCGCCGCCTATACCGGCAGGACTTCACCGGAGCTTCAGGAGTATTACGATGATCTCTGCGTCGCGGTAAACGAGCACGGCGAGACGGAGCTTTCATTTACCGGCGCGGATATGGCATACCGCTTTGCGCATGATGCGCTCGAAATGTCGCGCATATACGTTTCCGACGAGGACAGATACGCGATGCAGATGCTCTCGGAGCTTCTGGGGCAGGCAATAAAAAAGGGCGTGCTGAGCGCGGAGGAGCTTTATCTGACTGAGGAGACCGTCATAGAAAAGCTCATGTCCGACGCGGAGACAGCCAAACTGTGGCGCGGCTACTGTGCGCTGCATGAAATAGTCACCGACAGGGAAGCGTTCCCTGATGGCGCGTGGCGCGTGATCGGCGCAAAGAAACGGCGCATCGATCCGTTCGTGCGCGGCGCGGGGCGGCTGTCTGAAATAAACGCACAGTTTGCCGGAGAGATAAAGGACTTCATGGACACGCCGCTCGACAGGGCGATATGCGCGCGAACACGACCTACGACCGGGCGAAGGCTGTGGCCGATGAGATAGCGGAGCTGCCGCATGTGACCGGCGTCACCTTTGACGATTCCACGGCGCACTTCGTAAGCTCTGCGGCGCTGCTGACGGTGTCCTTCGACGGGGACGAGACCGACCAGGACGTCATCGACGCGATGAACACCATCCGCGCATGACGGCGGGACCCGATACCTACATATCCTCAGAGATAGGGCAGGATCTGCTCGCGCAGATAGCGAGCGAAATGGTCGGCGTGCTGGCGCTGGCGGTACTGGTGATCGGTGCCGCTGCGTTCTTCGTGGTAAGGAAAAAGAAAGCCGCGAAGAATAAAGCAGAATAATATCAAAAAGGCATACTGCCCGCGCAGCATGCCTTTTTATAATGAAACTTTTTCCATCGGAACACGTCATTATTATAGAATAACATGATCGGAGAGACTGCCATGAAAAAGCTGCTGACGCTCATGCTTGTGCTGCCCATGCTCCTGACGCTGTGCGCCTGCGGAACCGCCAAACCCGCAGAGCCCGAAAGCCCGGAGGAGACATATTACTGGCGCACCGAGGCGGTGAGCCGCTATCCCTTCGGCCTTGACGGCACGATAAGCGCCGCCGCGGCGGACGGGGAGCATGTCTTTTTATGCGGCATCATGGACGGCACGCCCTGCCTTGCGCGCATGGACTATACGCTTGACGGCGGACTGCGCATCGGCGAAGCCGCAGTGACGGCGCTGCCGGGAACAGGCAGCCCCATCTCCCTTGACTGCGCCGCGGGGCGCTTTCTCCTGCTGTGCAGCGAGGAAGCGGACGGCACAGTACAGTACACGGTGAGCACATATTTGCCTGACGGCACTTTAGCGGAGACTTACCCCGTTAGCATCGACGCGGGGGATGAGGCGCGGAGCATCCTTGCCCTGCCCGACGGCGGCTTCTGGCTGCGCGGGGTGCACAATATCCGGCGCTATTCCGCTTCTGGTGAGGAGCTTGAGATCTTCACGCGCGAGCGCGTCGAGTTCTGCCCGCCGCTGCTGATAGGCGGCGAGGCGGTCTTTCAGACTATCGATACCGACAGCCACAGGTCAAAGCTCAATAGATACGACGCGGCGGGGAAACTCATCCCCATCGACTGCGATATAGACCTGCGCGCGCCGAGTGCGGTGTGCCGCAGCGCTGCCGGGGAAGCGCTCATGTGCATGGGCGGGACGCTCTTGAGCATAGGCAGCGACTTCACCGCGGAGCGCACTGTGGAGCTGGACGAACTCTACAGCGTGCAGGCGCAGTATAGGGAAGTCCTCAGCCTTGATGGGAACACTTATCTTTTAGTCCCCGAAAAGGCTGATACTCTCCCATCGGAAAACTCCGGGGAGCTTGTGTGCCTGACGCAGGAGTGGACGATAGACAACAGGCGCACGGTGAACATCGCCTTTTACGGCCGGGCGTCCGGAATGCTGGCAGCGCTGAAGGCACAGTATACACAGCTTTCGCCGGACCACCGCGTCGAATGCCTTGACTACGGCGCGGATGAGGAGGGGCTTGCGCGCCTGCTGCGCGACGTTTCGACCGGGGAGGGGATAGACCTCATCGTTGCCGACGGGTACTCGATCGATACCGCCGTAGGTTTTACCGACCTCTATCCGTTCCTTGATGCCGACCCGGAGCTTTCGCGCGAAAGCTTCGTGCCGGGGCTGCTGCCGGGGATCGAGCGCAATGGGCGGCTCAGCGAGATATGGAGCGGCTTTTCGATCTGCACCTTCGTATCAGACGGCGCGCTGCACGATAAGCCGGGCGCGCTCAGGCTCGCGGAATGTCAGGCGTATCTGGATTCTATCGGCTGCACCGAGCCGCTGTTTAACGGCTGGATGACAAAGACGGAGCTGCTGCGCTGCATGACGCCCGGCATATTCGCGCGCGGGACGGCTGCGCTTGAGTCGGACGGTGTCCGCGCGCTGCTTGAAATGTGCTCGGCAAGACCCGCGGAGGTCAATACCGAAGAGACGGAAACCCCGGAGCTGACGTACACAGACCTTCAGCCGGACTATCTGAATCGCGCCATGGAGTCCGGGCGCGCGCTGCGCCTGCTCGACGGGCGCGACGGCGGGGATGACTTCACAAGCCTTGTCTGCGATCCGCGCGGCTGCTATATGATCCCCGAGACCTGCCCGGATAAGGAGAATGCGTGGAGCTTCCTGCGCCTGCTGCTCATGGAGGGGCAGCAGCTGAAGGACTTTGACCGGCGGCGCATATGCTATCCAAGCAATGCCGCGGCGCTCGAGGCAGTATTGGATTCTTATGTGCTCCCGGAGCTGGGCGGGACGGTCATGGCTCTTATTGACGGCGCGCCGGTGTACACTCAGGAGAGCGCCGGGATGGAGCGGATATTCATCGAGAGCATGCAGCCCTATCTGTACGGAGATTCCGACCTGAACACGGCGCTCGATATCGCGCGGGGCAAGCTTGAGATATTCGCTGCCGAACACAGTGCTTGACATATTTCTGTCGGCGCGCTATATTGTACCTGATAGTTAAAAAATTTTAACTATCAGGTAATTTTAGTTTACGGAAACGGAGATGCAGATAAACATGAACAAGATCGCTGTAGTCACAGGCGGCAGCGGCGGCATAGGCCGCTGCACGGCGGCTTCGCTCAAGGCAGCGGGTTGCACCGTTTATGAGATATCCCGGCGCGATATCCCGTCCGACGGCATCATACATATGAGCGCGGACGTCACGGATGAGGCGCAGGTGCGCCGTGTCATAGACGAGATCGCCGCGCGCGAGGGGAGAATCGATATCCTCGTCAACAACGCCGGTTTCGGCATATCCGGTGCGGCGGAGCTGACGGAGAGCCGGGACTCTCACGCGCAGCTCGAGCTGAATGTCTTCGGCACGGATAACGTCACGCGCGCGGTGCTGCCGCATATGCGCGCTCAGGGCGGCGGCAGGATAGTGTGCATGAGCTCCATCGCCGGCATAGTGCCGATACCGTTCCAGCTCTGGTACTCGGTCAGCAAGGCGGCGATAATTGCCTATGTCCTCGCGCTCCAGAACGAGGTGCGGCCTTTCGGGATAAGCGTCTGCGCGATAATGCCGGGCGATATCGCCTCGGGCTTTACCGATGCCCGGCGCAAATCTGCAGCCGGGGACGATGTTTACGCCGGGCGCATCGAGCGCTCCGTCGCCGTCATGGAGCATGACGAGCGCACTGGCATGACGCCCGAATACGCGGGCAGCTTCGTCGCAAAATACGCGCTGAAGAAAAGCTCGCGTCCGCTCGTCGCAATGGGCTTTGCCTACAAGGGCGCGGCCGCGATCGCAAAGCTGTTCCCGCGCCGTCTGTCCAACTGGATAGTCGGGCAGATATACGCGAAGTAAGGGAACAGAAAACGCTTCGACATGATATGTTTGCATTGCCGGGTGATTTGTGGGATAATACGAAGCATACCTTACGTATTTGGAGCGCGCCCGGAATGAAGACAAAACACAGATGGTATATCATCGCCGCCGCAGTGCTGCTTGCAGCCGCGGCGGCTGTCGGAATATTGGGGTATTTCCGCTATGGCTCGCTCGTGCCCGGCGCGGGGAGCGGCAATAATGCCGGCAGGGAGCTTGTCCTTGAGCAGAACTATGCCTATGCGCGCCGTGCCCAGCAGGCGGGGGACTATGAGACCGCGCGTCGGATGTTCACGGAGCTTGGCGATTATAAGGATGCGCGCAACCTTGAGCTTGCCTGCCGAAGCCTTGAGGCGCGGCAGCTGATGGACGACGGGGAGCTGCTCGCCGCGCTGGAGCTGTTCGAATCCCTTGGCGATTATCCCGGCACTGACGCTGGGCTTGATACAGTCAAGGAGAAGCTATACCAGCGTGCGCTCGACTGTGCCTGCGCAGGGGACTATGAGCAGGCCTGCGGGATATGGCAGCGGCTCGGGGACTATGGCGACAGCCGTGTGCTCGAATGGCGCTGCGAAAGGGTGCTCGGATGGAGCCGGGATGAGTCTGCCGCGCCGATGTTCAGCGAGGAGAACCGCTTTACGAACTCGTACTGGAAAGAGGTCTATGCCTGCGAGGCGGGCTATGTGGTGCTGCCGGAGCAGTGCAATGCGGACACGCGCTTTTTCATATACTTCCCCGGCGGACGCGACACGCAGATATACGAGGACTTTCTCTACTATTATATAATGAACCCTGCGCCGAATACGATAGCGCTGTTTCTCTACACGAACGGCCTTGATTATGTGGAGGAGAAAACGAAGCTCGCAGTGGATGAGCTCGACCGCATAGCGGCGGAATGCGGAGTGTTCGCGCATGACGTCATGATCTGCGGCTCCAGCCTCGGCGCTTATCCCGCGATGCACGCGGCCATATACTGCAAGGAGGACTTCGGCATCACCGTGCCCTGCGTTCTCTCCCTTGACGCGGGGAGAGACTGGCAGGAGACGGAATACACGCTCAGCAGGGAAGAATGCTTGAAGACCGCGCAGCTCGGCACGCAGTTCTATCTGTTTGAAAGCCCCTTTGTCGGCATGGACCGTGCGCCGATAAGGGAAATGGTGCTGACCGGAAACGACGTCACGATAGTCGGCTGCGTATATGACCAGCATGAGCGCATATCCTTTGACGCGCTCGGCATGGGCGTTATAGACTGGGCGCTCGGCGACCGCAGCGAACCATATATGTCGGATATATACAGTTTTAACCGCCTCGCGCCGTGATTTTTTTGCCGGAAACTTTAGCCAATTGCCAAATTGCTGTATTGACACGAATACAGAAAAAATGTATAATATGTTAAAATTATACTCATGACGGCAAATGAACGACAAAAGGCTCGCGCGAAAAACAGGGCCCTGTTTTTTACACTTTGTTCCAAAGTGTAATGGGGCTTGGCTTTTATGCGCAGCCGGACGGAGGCATTCGGCGTCGGGTATAAAAATTTTAAGGAGGACAAACATGAAGAAATTTATCGCACTGCTCATGGCTCTCTGCATGGTATTCGCTCTGTGCGCATGCGGCGAGTCTGCTTCCGACAATGCGACCACTGCTCCCGCAGCCGATACTGCAAAGGCTGATGACACCGCAGCTGACGACACTGCTTCCACCGGCAATGTCCACATCGGCATAGTCACCGGTTCCGTCTCTCAGTCCGAGGACGACCGCCGCGGCGCCGAGGCTTTCCAGGCATTGTACGGCGAGGATATGGTCAAGCTGGCCATCTACCCCGACAACTTCACCGAAGAGCTCGAGACCACCATCCAGACCATCGTTAACCTCTCCGATGACCCCGACATGAAGGCCATCATCGTTAACCAGGCTGTTCCCGGCACCACCGAAGCTTTCCGCCGCATCAAGGAAAGCCGTCCTGACATCCTCTGCATCGCAGGTGAGTCTCACGAGGACCTGCCCGAGATCGGCTCCGCTGCTGACCTCGTCTGCAATAACGACTTTGTCGCCCGCGGCTACCTCATCATCCGCACCGCTCACGAGCTGGGCTGCGACACCTTCGTTCACATCTCCTTCCCGCGCCATATGTCTTACGAGACCATGAGCCGCCGTGTTGCCATCATGCAGGCTGCATGCGAGGAGTTCGGCATGAAGTTCGTCCTTGAGACTGCTCCCGACCCCACCTCTGACGTCGGCGTTGCAGGCGCACAGGCTTACATCCTTGAGAAGGTTCCTGAGTGGGTCGAGAAGTACGGCCAGAAGGCTGCTTACTTCTGCACCAATGACGCTCACACCGAGCCTCTGCTCAAGCAGCTGCTCGAGTACGGCGGCTACTTCATCGAGGCTGACCTGCCCTCTCCCACCATGGGCTACCCCGGCGCTCTGGGCATCGACCTGACCGCTGAGGCAGGCGACTACGCAAAGATCCTCGCAAAGGTCGAAGAGGCTATCTGCGAGAAGGGCGGCGCTGACCGCTTCGGCACCTGGGCATTCTCCTACGGCTACACTGTTTCCGCCGGTCTTGCTCAGCATGCTCTGAACGTCATCAACGGCGAGAGCGAGCTCTGCGACATCGACGATATCGCAA